>JGI24159J19872_10000426_pt1 | contig 36699 bp, 23 predicted proteins | sample Ectturendosymbi4_FD_19872 | JGI IMG/M metagenome (IMG submission 19872) | reverse complement strand
TTAGCAGGCGTAGCGCAGGACCTCCTTTGGCGGGAGCCAGATTAGAAAAAATCGGTCAAATCGGCTTAAAACCGGCCCTGAATAGCTGGATCCGCTCCTGTAACTACATGCCTTTTCTTTCAAGGCTATGTCATCAAGCACACTGTCATTGCAACCGATAAACCAGGTGCCGAGACACCGAAAAACCCTGGATGGTCAAGCTGAATGCCATGACAGTTTGTTAGTGTTTTCGAAGGTTTGATTGAATAACCACAATTGGCTCGATTTTGGACATTACGATGAGGATGTGTACAAACATATTAAGCTTTTATCTTCGAATTTTCAAACTACGCTAAGTACTTGGTGATTGTTTGGACTACCAGTCAACAAGCGTGTGGTAATTTACTTCTTAAACCCTTCAACGCCCGTGCGAGAGACTTAAGCGCTTGAACATGTTCAGTCATAACTCGCCAGCCGATAAAGCTATAGAGAGCTAACTGAACCATCTAAAGATGCGGAAAGTTTTGTAGTTTCGTTTTTCAAAAAATTGGGCAATTTTGGTTTTGAAAAGTTTGTGGGACAGCGTGACGTCGCGGGGTGGTCACGGTGACGTCATCGGGAGCTCAGAAAAAATTTCAAGTAGAAGTTTACTTGCTTTTTCTAAAATAAACTAGGCGAAAATCCGCATATTTAGAGCTCTGATTGGCTCTGGCCTTGGCGGTTGGCAAGGTATGGACAAAAATCGATATTTTTGGAAAATATTAAATGTTTGTGAATACCAGGTGGTTCAGAAAACATGTGACGATATTTTTAATTTTTACAAAATCATAGTGAAAGTTTCCTTATCAAATTTCCGTACAACTTTTCAGCATATTTTTTGCAGTGCATTCAGGAGCCCCGTTTTTGTCGACAGTTGGTGTTCCTGTGCGACAGTTTATCACAACGGACATCTGAATTTCACAACTTCCGTTATCACCTGATAACAAAGGTCAAAAGATTGATGAACGCAATGAGCAATTGGCTTGCAGGCTCTGAGAGAAATGAAGAGAGGCAAATGAGTTTACTCAATCTTTGTGATGCAGCAACGTTAAACCAAGTTCTTTCAGTTTTTTGACAGTTACGATGCTTTTCCTGCCACTAGCATACAAATGTACATCATCTCTTTTAAACTTTTTTGAAAAGGAACTGTCTGCAACTTACTTATGCACTACAAGTTTCTTTGCGCAATAATCAAGCTTACATGTGCAATATCGTTAAACATGTGCTTCAATCGTTGTTTGTTAACCCACAAATGGCAAAAACTTAACTTCGCGACCTCCGAATTTTCACTTTAGGGTCTGTGGTGGTCCAGTTTCCCGCTAGCAACGCCATAATTGCATTAACTTTGCCTGTCGGTAGCAATGAAACAATATTTCATATTTCACACATGGAGAGTGCACTTCACTCTGCCTTGTGATAGTTGCGAAACGGTTCTTTTTACTCGTCACATTGTTACTTAAACCCCGTACAATTTCAAACACCGCGATAAGCAGGAAACCCGGAACAATATTCATTGTTGAGGCTTTTGCACCTTTGCATTTTGGCACAGGGGTAATACGACAGAAGTGGCCTCTTTTGAAACAAGACTTGATAATTTTACGCCGACTTCAAGTGATGTAGATTTTTAGATGTTTACGACAGTTAAAAATGTTTTCGATTTTTCACATGCTCCCCTATGACTCCCCGCTTTCCATTGCTCCCTCGATCCTGGTCATTAAACAGAGTCCGGAACCCAGATTGTAAGTCAAAAGTCTTTCACTGAAAGTAAAAATTAAAACTTTGTTTTCAAGCAAACGTTTGAACATTCCGACCAGAAGCTGATTTTTGCCGCGCACATTCAAAGAAACTAAACGTGAACACTGCAGCTGAGACCAAAACTGAAAATATCTGCTATGGACAAAGAAATTCACAGCGAAGACCCTCTTTCCGTTTTGAAGCAGTAGCTCGAACTTTTTTGAAAAAAGCTTTAAGAAATTCCACAGAAATGTGGTTTGCTTAATCCTTACTTTGTTTAAATTAAATATCGGTTTCATAGGCTTTGTTTTCAAAAGAGTGGTTACTTTTGTCAGCTGCTTTGAAAAGGCAACATAAATTGGCATAATTCAAACTCCGCATGGGAGCGGTAGAGAAACACGAAGTAGACAACAATTGCGCGACCAATTATAGATTCAGCACAATTATTGCTTGGCACTCATAACTATATAGAATAACAGTGTATTTTGCTTACCGCCTTTTCGCCCTAAATGTGAACATAGTTTGTAGGCGCAAGTGATCTTTTCTTTTGAAGCATTGTTTTTTTCTAAGCATGAGCTGTTTTTTNCGATTGCATGTTGTAATCCCTACACCCTTTACAATCAGATGCAAATTTTCGTGCAAAAGCGGACCCACGCCCGCNTACATCCCGAGCCTGNCAAAAATATCCGTCAAGATCCGTACTTAGAGATGTGACATTAAATGTGCTTGTGCATAGAAACGCTTTTTCGAAGATATTTAGGTCCAGCAATGAACAAAATCTGGTTTTATTTTTCAGGGCAAGGAACTACGTTTGCTTTGTTGCTGATCTTTTCGTTTATTTGAAGCCAGACCGTTGCGACTGGAAAAACGATAGGGAGGTTGTTCTCGCCCAAGTGCTTATTGACGCCGTGCAAAAGCTGATCGAACACCCCAACAACAGCAATTTGCGATGCTCAGTCGAAGTGCTGGGGGTATGCTATTACTATTATGATGTAGACAGTGTAGTTTCATCACCATGTATAACTTTTGAAATATAAGGAAAGCATAAAGAGTGCATTTTTAACAAAACACTGTAGCAGAAGAGCCAAGAAATTCAGATAGTATCTAGTGTTCTCATTCCAAAGATTAAGTTGCATGTACTGCATTCAATGAAGCCACCATGAGAAGAAAAGTTTTGGCTGGATCCAGTATGTTGTAGCACCTGAGGGGTTTCTCCACATGCCGAAGAAGAGATGTACGTTTTCCACTAGAGGTTCTTTTTTTACACGTTTAGCGTATCCGTTCGGTGAATTTCAATACAAGCATTAATTTATTTGTGCACTGCGCTTAGTTCCAAGATTGCGAATGGAATTGTAAAAACTGTGGGCGGGCACTGCAATGCCGGTAAAATAGCACTTGTGAATTAGAACAAAAAGCTGTTGCAGGAGATGAAACAGTCAACGTGATCCGTCGCAGTGAACTTTATTAAGTTGCAGTGTCAGGAAAATCCATCACCGGTAAATTCATTTGGAAAAGTAGCTCTAACGTAAATACAAATTAACCTGCGAACCATGAACTTCGTGGTGTTGTTCCCTGAAATCCCAAACGATTTCTTGCAAACAAACCCTGAACAAAACACCACCATTGCATCTGCACGTTGCTTGTGAGCATGATCACTGATCATTCTTGACATCCTACAACTTTGGGTCGGACTATGACTTCATTCAACTTGCTCCAGTCCAGCATAGAGTAAACGTATCCGCCTTCGTGTAATATCATTGATTACAGTTGCTACTGTTACAAAGGTAGCAGCCATTGGCTCGTACCATTTTTCAACCCAGGAACAAAATTAAGTATGAGTTCAATGGCGCAAATACTCAGCAGATTCATGCAGGTTAAGATCGAAGCACTGGGATGTGGAAATAACCAGGTAGTCTTGTCGAGCACTCCTCGACATTTAGGTAATTTTTTTCTCATCGTTTGGAGTTGATGGACGAAAATTGTATGGATGAATAAACTTTCGGATGAAGTGAACTATCGCGGTACACAATCTTAAGCATGAGTAGTGGATGAAAGGTCTGCAAAAGGTGGTGAGATGGTTTCTGGATGCAGACGATAACCCAGATTCTCACTAAAATCTAATTATTACTTTTTGGTCCATTTGCAATGTTCCTTGAAATTTGCATGCAAATGCATTCCGTGGTATTTGCATTAAGTCGACATATTAACAAGCAAAAAGCATGCGAAAACAATTAATTTCCTTTGCGCAGGTAACAAAGTTTTTGTAAAATGTCAAGCTCAAGGTGGGGGTTTTGACCCCACACCCCCGCCTTTGCGTACGCCCTTGCGTTCTGTTAGCCAAACCTCGGTCTAGGAGGTTATGATATCAACTACATCACTGGATAAACGTCACTTGTTCAATGCGTACACTGAGAAATGTTCATTCCTTATTGATAACAGACAAATATACATCTAACTGGCGAATAAATTGCAAAATTGATAGACTTTTTAAACACAGCCAATAGGGTATTTGCCGTTTGTTTCAAGAAATACTGGCAACCTGTAGGTTTTACCAGAGGAGCAGGCCTGTATGGAGCGTTTATTGAGAGAGGTCAACGCAATTTAAAGTGCTTCTTTGGAAGTCGCGATTTGCCTAACATTTTCTGCAACGTATACTTGGTCAGTGTCGGGTGTCAGTTGCTAACCTCCGATCGCTGGCAAGGTCAAAATCTTGGTTGAAAAATTAGCTATCATGTTGAGTGATTTGGATGTTTGTAGTCGCTTTTACGGTCTGAGAGAGTGCCGCAACACGCATTTTGTAATTTCCGTGCAGCTAACTGCAAAAGCCGTGGGTATTTGACACCACAGACTACTTCAAGCAAACGCGCCTAGGGAAAAGTGCTGTAGACTAGGGGCTCTTAACAAATTATTTTTTAAGCTTGCGGGGCGCTGCTTCCTAGCGGCCTAGGCAGAGAAAAACTTATTTGCGGGATAACAAAGATCAGCCCTGCATGGAGCGTTTTTGTGGTTGTTGTCCATGTGGATCAAAATTAAATTTGTGCTCAGTGGTGTCGTTACAGTTTTTAGGAATGTGTTTGGCCAAATTTCAACTGATAAAGAAATTAATGCGAAAAAGGCAATATTTCAAAAAAACTATTTTCTCTGAAACATCATGTGATTGACTTTTTCCATTGTCCATCAATAAATTACTGCACTGCAACCGCAGAAACATGAATTAAGAATTGTGGGAGAATTTCGCACAACTAAACAGTTGTACCGGCATCCAAGAAATTGCAAAACCTGCTTGTCAATAATTGTTGCAAACTGCTTCTCTGTGCTGCAGAAACAAATCGTTGTGAAAGCTATTACGCCGTCGAAATATATTTGGTGCATAGCAGGCTGGTTGCTTATGAACCAAATATCTTACAGGACACCGCGATTGCACTGCAGAAAGTGTCTGAAAGCAGCGACTGCAACCTACTGTCTACATTCGAAAATATTTTGGATAAAGTTTTGGGATTTCTTGTTAAAAGTGCTTTTGAACTCGATGAAGATTTAAGAAGACTGCTGCAAGAATTTTCCAAGCGACGAAAAAATAATTGGGGCCGTCCGGCCTCGGAAGTGTACTATAAACAATACTTTCCTTATTTCGAGGATGGTAATGGAAAAACAAAACAGTCGCAACGCCACAAACCATCTTTTGCGGGTCGTCAAAACAATGCTAGAGTAGGAATGCACGAAAATGACGAGGAAGTTGAGGATAAAGACGAATCTTTTTGTAAGGTAAGCATGCTTTGTGAATAGCTAGGTTGAGCAATTTTGCTGTTTTCTTAACGCATTGCTTAAAAACTTCTGTATCATTTTAGAAAAATGAGGGATCTTTATCCGAGGAAAAATCAAACATCGGCGAATTTGATGAACCGTTGCTTTCAATTCGCTTCTTATTTTCAAGTCAGACTGATAAAAACGATGAATTCAATTCCATCAGATGTTTTCCTCTTTACACGCATGTAAGATGTGCTCACGGTTGATGGTCAATTTTTGCTTCCAACTAACGTTGTGTGCTAAAGCTCAGTGCGCCAGACCTTTCCAAGAGTGCTTCATGCAGTACGTTAAACTGAGTGACCGACAAAATTCAATCAAATATTTTTGCGGTTTTCTTCTCGGTAAGCACTGCATGAAATAGCATCTCTGTTTCGTTTCTCAGATAAATCTTTAGGAACTTTTGCAGACCAAAAGTTATTCAGCAACTATCAGTTGTAATAAGCGACAGAAAATGCCCACTATTGAAACTTTTGACCAAAAAGCAACGTCCTACGCTTATCTATAAAGTTTCGCTATTATCTGTAAAATTCACTTTCGTAAAAGTTTTTCAGAACCTGCGATAACATTTTCGATGCTGACGTCAGTGCTCCACTTTAGCGATGTTTACGCAGTGTCTATTCATTGCATGTACCCCTTGTTTGTTTTCTGTTTGCTGGAAGATTTTTTGCACACTTACAGAGTGTAGTTAAATTATTTTTTTAAAAGATGGCGACAGTGTTTTGTGAGCAAACCGTAAATAAACGGGCGCATTGACTTGCAATAAGAAAAAAAACTTCAGTCAAATTTCGTATTAAATCATTTTCAGCGAAAATTGAGCAACTTCCACGATCACCCAGAAGGAACAGCACAACACGATAAGCCGCTTCACATTTTTCGTATTTCGGTGGTCAACACTTCAGCATGAAATCGCATTAAATAACTTCAGGGTGCAGAGGATTAAACTCGTGCTCAGCTAACTTTCAACAAGAGTTGAAAGCTCCTTCAACAAGAGTTGAAAGCAGTTCATTCAGAGGGTTTGACAAGCGTTCTTTAAAGCAAATTACGATTTTTGTACTTACTTTAATAATCCTCGAAATAGTTGTCTCCTCCCTGGATTTGTAAATCATGCAAATTGTATGCAAATCATACAACGCGTTGTATGCAAATCNTACAACGCAAGCTGGTAAAAATTTAAGTGTTACGAATGACGCATGGTGNTATAATTTGCGATATAATTTGCAACCGCAAAGGTATTATTCGAAACATAAGCCAGACGTATTTCGCGAACTTGAAGAATTGGTTCTGAATAATTTTGAACTTTGTGGGAGAATATTAGATGTAATTTTTTCACAGTTTACGGCGACACGAAAATGATCTCTCATCAGCTCGTAACTAGCGCTGGAGCTACTGTCCCATGCCCATGAGTTTGAAAAGTTTGTTGGCCTGGGTTTTCATTAGCCTTGGAAAGCCTGACGTTAGTTGCACGGCTAGTAACTCAGCAGACAGCCTGACACGCACATGGCTTATCATGGTGCAACTGGCAGTTCAGACTTTGAGCCACCAACACTTGCATAACGGCAAACTCAATATAGGTCCCGCGCAAAAAACTTCAATCTAGTAAAACTACTTTGCCAGTTCAAATCGAAACGTGATCACCTTTACAACTGATCGCTTTCCATTTTCTTTTGCAGGTTTGCGGCGCTTTGCAGCGCCACAACAAACTACTATTTAGTTTATTTATTGCATACGAGTATGGTCGATCAATCCTACTCCAAATGTTTGATGTCAGTTTACGTATGAAAGATATCGTGCGACGAGTGATCGCAGTTGGACATAAACGGTGTCACTACGAAGCTGTACGACATGGTCCTGACGAACGGCCTGGCCGAGTGTTGCTTGCCATTTGATTATGGCTGAAAGCTAAAAAACAATCTGTCTATCAGCAAACATTTTGAATGAACGCATGAGCAGCACATAGTCTAATATGAGTAGCACATAGTCTAATATGAGTAGCACATAGTCTAAGAACAAACAAGTAGACTAATAATATTTTGAAGTTTGTCAACTTAATAACAAGTTCCATGTCTAGAAATTTTGGTAATTGATCGCAATGTTCACACAAAACTGAAAGACTTGCTAACAATTACACATTTTAAGCAGATTTGACGTGCTTTCTATACTATTGCCTTTTCCCGAGATTCTGATTGATCAATTTTTGACATTGCTGTGTCAATTCGGTGAAGTTTTCACTCACTTGGAAATGGTTCGGATGCTGTTGTGTCATTGACATTCTGTGAAATACCATAAATATACCTGAAAAAATGGCTGATTATATATGCGTGACCACTGACCAATACGTAAGAATTAAAAAGAACAATGTTGTAGCTCCATAGATTTTGACTGCACCGAAGGCGAAGGACATGTTGACATTTGGTAATGATTTCACTTCAAGCAATAAAAAACTATTTTATATTTTCAATTGGAAAGAAATGCTGCGTGGCTCACTGACTGCTTGCATTCAAATTTTCACAAAGATTTTTCAGATTTTTTCTCAAAAAACACTATGTTTTAGCTTGTCTGCAAACTGCTGCAGACGTGCATAATGTCATACAAAGTTGGCCTTTTTCCAGTTACAAAGTTGATTGCCATCCAGAAGCTTACACAGAAAATAAGAGTTTTGTCTCTTGCAGGAAGTTCTAACTCATGCCTGACGCAAAGGATTACTGAATATGAGAAAACCAATGACGAGTACAAGAGGAATGAGGACCGAAAACGAAAGCAGCAATGCTTTTTAGTCTGATGTCAACGGTAAAGAAACAAAATTTGCTATGAAATCTCTTCAAACCAATTTGAAAATTTATATGTGTCTTTACAGCTTTTTCTTAGGAAAAATGTGGACCTCAAATTTTAGTTTTGGTTTTTATAAAAAACTTTGTGAAATGTTGTACGTTTTAATGGCTCAGAACTAAGACTCGAAGTCTTGTAACAATGTGCAATTGCTTTGTAAATAGATTTGCAACACGCATTTTAACACGCAATGATCTAAACCAGAGATCTCAAACTCAAATTGCTCCTAGGGCCAAATTAGGACCTACAAAGTAACCCGAGTGCCGCATTATGACGCAGTCGCAAACGCAACAATGCGGTACCTCAACCTCACAAAAAACAGCTTTCACATCTTATTTCCTGCGAAAGGTATCGTGAGTTATGCAGGGTTCCCACGTGGTATTGAAAGTATTGAAAAAGTATTGAATTATGAAATCGGTTTTCAAGACTTTGAAAAAGTATTGAATTTGGCCAAAACGTACATTAGGTATTGAAAAAATATGGAAAATTCCAAATTCAGCCATTTGTTTATTCTAATTTTGTTCTTAACCACTGATGACAGTTCTGCAGATGTTTTTGCAATGTGTTCCATTAATAAAATTTTTGAAAAATGAAGCTAAAGGATGGAATTAAAGTCTTTCAATTTGGTATTGAAAAAGTATGGAAAATGGTTTTGGAAAACGTGTGGGAATCCTGGTTATAGGCAAATCATTTCTAGCCGTCTCTACGTTCGTTTCAAAGGAACTTGTTTACTTGCTGGCCGAGCACTTTTGAATATCGGCGAATAAACTAAATAATTAAATGCTGATTGTATGAAAATTCCGATTACGCAACGCGGGCCGCACAAAATAGGTTTAGTTTATATGTATTTTGGTTCTAACAACTTTACTTTTTTCACACTGCATCACATGTTGTTCGCTGTATGGTATACCTGCTTAGGTGTTCTAATCAATGTACAGCAGTTGGCTTTTCACATTTCATACTCAACTTGTTACATTCGCCGAAGACTTACAGCTCATAAACTTTCACTATACATCCTTACTTACTAGCCAGAAACTAAGTTTCATCGCACATCGCAATGTTGTTGTTTTGCAGCAAAGTGATAGAAATTTGACATTTTTTCGGATTTGGATCCTGAATAAATTGACGAAGTAATAGTTAGCGCTTGTTTTCAGTTTGATTAGTTTTTACAGTTTGCATGGAAAAGGTGTTGGAAAGGAGCAGGACCATTCATCAGCGAAGAGAGAAATGCGATTTTGTGCAAGAAATAAGCTTACTTTTCAAGAACCAGAACATAGTGTTTTATATTTCATTCCATTTTTTCAACTCCAGGCGTTCATAACACAAAATTTGGGAGGACAGCCGACCCACGAGCAGCGTGGAAACTATTGAAACTAAAATCAAGTACTTTCAGGGTGAGCGATATCTACTGTACTCCCTAGAATTGCAAAGCATCTGCAAACTGACATGAGATAAATTTACACAGCAAACGAGCAAACAACGTATGAAAACGGGCCAGAATTTTATAAAACTATAGCAACGGTGCACAACCTGCGGCTGTAAGGCCGCATGCGCCCTTCGATAATGAAATTTGCGGCCGTCCACATGTAATTGTAAATTATAAGATTTGGCGGCGGTGCTGGCGTATATTGAAGCAAAACAAACGCAAGGCAAGAAAATCAGTCGACACGATGCGTAAAAATGTGGATAGTGATGTCATAAGGAGTTATAGAATGAATACACAATTTATGTTTGAATGTGTTCTGCGTTGGTTGGAACTTGGCAGTATCTCATAAATATAACTCGAACTCATTGGCGGCCGTACTTCATATAAATGAAAGTAATGCGGGCGGCAATAGCAAAAGGTTGTACATCCCTGAACTATAGCAAAAGTGTGTTGGTGATCTTTTCTCAATGCCTTGGAAATTCTCCCGGGAACAAACTATAAGAGAAGTATGTCAGTAAAAGAAGCTACAGTAAAGATGAGCGCAGTTGAATAACTCAGGGCAGTGAGATTTAATCAGAGGTCAAAGGCTTTTCGTCTCCTTGTCAACCGTCTTTGAAACCAAAAAAGCAACGCACTGGAGCCGAACTATCTTACACTCACTGCACGCACCCAAAACACCTGAGATACGTCACTGGCGGTGAGGCCTGAACAACAATCACCGCACAACAGTGAAGTGAGAAGAAAAGTTGTCGAGAGCAAGTTTTTTAGGCTTATGAAAGCTGCAGTTCAATATTTTATAGGTGTCAACATGCTTTTTCGTGTGATAACCAAAAATTTTACATTATAGGCAAACTGGGAATACTTGATGAACGAACTATTGAGCAAATTCGTGGTAGCGCATAACACTTACTTGAGAATGTATCAATTAATTAAGGTATCTTTCGTTTTGTTGTTGAAAAAAGATGTCATAGCCCTTGGTCACAAATTCTTTCATCACATTTATGAGGTCACCCGCTACATTTGTCGCTTCAACGTTATGCTCGCGCGTTTTTAAAAAATCTGAATTTACACCAACTGATCGTCCTCCACGGGGCAACCTGCATAAGCACCACATGAGTTTATTCTCCAACTGGCCCACAAGGGGGTTCCTTTTTTCAAAAGGCACCCATTTTTACTACTTCAACCCTAAAAAATTTTGTTCTGACCCTTATACCCCCTACAATTTATAATCATGACTTACAGGTCCTGATAGATCAGATAGACGTACTTGATAGACCTGTAGCTCAGGACATAGCTTTGAAACGTATAGAAAGGAACTTACATTTTTGAAAATGTAAAGAAAATCAAAGATATGGACAAGAAAAGACAACACGAATTAACATTTGAATATGCTCTACAAAAGATAATCACTTGCTTGAAATACGCACAAAATAATATAATCAAAAGGCTGACTTCCAAAGGTTTGCTAATGTAAGGTTCTATTTGTCTCCACTCGCAGTTACGTAGAATAGAGCTTCACGTCTCTACAAATTAACAAAACGCTTTCACAAGAACAACAATTCACTACAGTATAAATGGCAGTGCACACAACTTTCCTCTACGATCGACTCACTTCAGAGCTATTTACTAAGAATGATGAAATGCGGAATCGACTTGTACAGTATGTGTACTACGCTCCAACCATTTTGCCACGTCACAAGAACAATTCCAATATCTAATTAATTCGATCAAAAGCTACTACAAGCTCCTAAATAAGAAGAATAGATCACAATTAATGTTTACGCGCACAGTGGTATAGGAGGCGGGGTGCAGGGGGTGCAAGCCCATCTCGAAAAGTCTTTATTAGGTGAAAATCTGGGTAAAATCCCTGAAATTCCGGGCAAAACCCGTGGAAATCTGGGCAAATCTGTAACAACCTTTGCAAAATCCCTGAAAATCTAGGCAAACTCCTTGAAAAAACGGGCAAAAATGACGCCCAACGTGCTTTGATTAAAAAAATGGCACCCAAAATCACACGAAGACCTTTTTTTGGTCTTCACGAAAAAATATTTGCACAAAAAGTGGCCAAAAAATTTTTCGGGCAAGTTTGGGGAAATTCAGGAAATAATCCTTCACATCCCCAAAAATGTGCCTGCTCCTACACCTATGTACGTGCATGATTAATATCGTGACAAGTAGGTTTCAACGAACCTCACGTTTTTGTCTATAATCCGTTGTACAACAAAACAAAGAAGCAGCAAGACAGTAATAAATAGCTGAATTTTCTATCATTAAGACGCACGCTTCTTGTAGCCCTGGAATGAGGTCTTACACCCCTGTATTTGGGAACAACTGCGACATAAATACTAAACAGACCTGGATTTGGGGTTTATTTTACTGTTAACTGAAGCAGTGATACCATCATTTGCCATCATTTTGCCTTTTATTTAAATCTTAGTGTTTGAGCATATGATAAATCATTTTGAAAGTAAGTGAAAAAAGCTTTCTTTGTCTCCTTAGTAATCTGTAGTTGATTATGTGCATCTGCACAGTACTGATGGTTATGGACAGCATTTACCTTTACAACAGTTGGGTACATTTGGACCAGTGGATCATATTTTTAGTGCTTCTTGCGACAAGTTAATGGTAACGTCAATGATAGCACGTCGCCTAAAAAAATGATTGATTTTTTTTAATGGTGTATCAATTTAACAAGACAAAGAAGCAAGTGTCTCATGATAAATCAATGAGGAAATGCCTAAAATGTCTACCAAGAAAAGGCTTTCTATTTACAAGAAAGAAAAGACTTTATTCACTTTGTCCTACTTTAAACAACCATCACTTTACCACGAATGTTATTGTGGCGGCAAGAATAATGCTTTCTGAATTTGTAACGGTCTTTGTGGGCGTATGTTCTTGAAGCATTCCAGCTATGCTTTCTTTAATCTTTAAGGTTCATAGGAGTTGTTTTTACAAGAAAGGTAACACTAAGTACTTATACTTTTCATATCACATATTTCTTAGATTTCCATAGTTTGAAAGTATCACTCTTGGCAATTTTAATCATCAAATTATCAGTATGGGCAGCAAAAACAAGGTTTAACATGAACATGCTGCACGCCAAGCCCTTGCGTTTGATGTCTCGCTTGCATCCAAGTTTCGGTCTGGCACAACGATTGATCACGTCAATTTCCCGTATGAATGCTTGCTGCTGCACAAATGGAAGGATGGCTCATACCGCTCTTGAGATGTCGTCACAGGTCAAACTGGTACGATATTGAGAACGATCAGGTAATTGCAAAATTTCAGCGAAATGGTGGAACCATGTCGCGGCCTTTTCAAGTTTCAACTAAGATGACTAATGAGCCACAAACCTTTTAGAAGGGGCAGTTGAATTAATGCTTTGTACAAACGCAGGGTTCAGTTTTACCTCATCGTGCGGTTTTTGACAACAAATCATGAACCAGCACTAAGCATTCAGACAAACCTTCATTAAATCGTAATAGCTATGATACTGATAGGCTAGCCTTGCTAGAAAAAAAGGTCTCGTGACTGCATTCCTTCATATAGAAAAGCCGGTGAATAGGTCAGCGACGTTTTCAGTATTAAGTCACGTGACTGAGCTGGTCAATCAGATCATGATTGTTCTGGGCTTGCCTACATTTTGCAAATTCGCGTCAGGGCCCGCACTTTCTTCACTTTCAGAATTGATCTGACAGTTGAAGTATTCAGTAAGTTACTCATCCAGCCGACAAAGGATTTCTTTTCAATAATTAAAATACAAGCGCATGCAATGTGGAAAGTGTATATATAGAAAGCGGCTTTGTGACCTTCCTGATTATAAACGTGCATAAAAATTGCAAAGGGTGTTTTTATGTCCGGCCCACAGTAGGAGCATGACGTTCTGCCTGAACATACTGTGATTGTGCTGGTGATTGAAAAGTGCTTTTTAAATAGGAAAAAAGCATTAAGAAAACACTTTCTTTGCCGCTGGCTCAGGAAACCCAAACATTTTCAAAGGTAAATTGTTTTGGCTGCTTTGCTCGTAAATCGTCCACGCTTGCTCCAGACGCCAACGGTAATCTCATTAACGGTCTGTAAGCGACCGAAGCAGCAACAACTTTCAATTGGCCACCGACGTGTGATTGATTAGTTATCTTCAACTCGTGCCAGAACTCACTACAGTAATAAATCCACCAAAAATGGCAACTTACTTTTGCCAGCCGACGGCTGCAAAAATGCACTCCCCAAAAGCTGCTGCTGCAGTCATCACATCGACGTCACGATAAGCCCGAAAATTTACCCTACCAGGAGCAAGTTCGATTAGCTGCGGATAATCTTTGAAAATTTTGTGCCCATTACTGGGCACTGTAGTAATGGCTCGACCAACAAATCAAGCTGACCAACAGCTCCCATCGTCTGTTTGACAAAATGCTTTTAGGCCGAACTCTAACGTTAGTTCTGTTTCGCTTTGCCACAGATATTAATCCACAGAGCTCAAGTAATGTAATCCAAAGCTTTTACGAAGTCTTGCACTTCTAAATCAGCGTGACGACGATGATCAAAACGAGTGTTGCTGCACCAGTCCTCCCCAACATAGTTTTTGTTGCAGTTTTAAACAAAATAGCAGATTGCAGACACACATTTCAAACGCAACATATTTACCCGTAACTTCGACGAACAAAACGAAAATCTTCTTACAGTGTTACTTTGTTACTGAGAAAAAAAACACCGTAGTGAAACCTCACATGGGCGCTGCTTTTGGAGGCGAAGTGATGCAGATGAAAAACCTATCTGATCAGTCTCGTCGTGGCGAGCAAAGTAAAAAATACTCAACAGTTTAAAAATAAAACGTAAACTTCTGCCAAAAATTGGAAAACAGTGAAAACTATCTACACAAAATTATGTCCTACGAAGTAAACCTCGACTTACAATAGAAATGGTAAAGCCTGGTGATACAAATTTAATACAAATTTTCAAACTAGCACAGCAGTCATGGCTATGCTATAGAGTGAACAAAGCTAACAGAATAAACGACGGAGTCATACTTGGTCGTCGGAAGGATTTTTTCCAGGGCGGGAATAGTTGATCATTCCAGGGGGTGGCCAAAAGGAGTTTTCCAGAGGGGCAGCAGTGATCAAAACATTTTTCTAATAAAACGTTAGTAACAAAATATAAAATTTCAAAATCCAGGAGGGCCTGGGCCCTCTCTGCCCTTCCTCTCGACGTCCATGTAGTTATATACTGCTTTTTGTGTTTTCTGAATTGACTATACTGTTCTGCATTCTAACGGACCATAAACATACGTGATGCTTTTAACGTATATATCAAGTAAGATGCAAGTTTATACAGTACAATGAATTGAGTCAATAAAGTTTTGGGCACAAACCCTTTGGTTTTCTTTAGGCTTTCTGTGTAACAGAGTTGGCTTAAGCAGATGAAAACCTGGAGATATTACGCCTGTTTAAAGTTTTCAGCGTTATGCAGATGTAGTGTGTGCCTGGGGAAGTCGCAGCTTTATTTTTCTAAGTCATTTACGGACGCAATGAAAGTGGCGAACCTTTCAAATAACGGTGAAATGTTAGTGTGCCTCGCATCAGCGCAAATTGTGTAAATTCCTTTGATTTCCTGTGACAACTTTGCCAAATGTAAAGTGGAGAGCAAGAAACGCCAGGGTCACCGAAACAGCAAAGAACTTTTCCAAGTTCATTTCTATTGCTTCTTTTCTCCAACTTCACTTTTTCCTGTTGCCTGCAGTTTGAACTGCGTTTCTGTTTTCCGGGACAATCAAGTGACAAGTCACAAACCGGGACATATATCATCCTAAATACCGCATCAGCGTTCATCCTACGTGATGGCATGCTCCTGACATACTTGTCTGGTTTAGCGTATCATTTTTATCTTTTTTATGTTTTTCCGCTTTAGGCGTTTTCGTGTCCAATTTCTTATGGTGTTTTTGTTTCTGTCATTCTTGACGTTTTTGGCTGCTTGCACACGCTTCTTTGTTGGTTTTGACTTGACTGACTTTTACTCTACCGAAACTTCCGCTCTTGCTTTGTATGTTTTCCACGCAATTTTCGCCTGTATTTCGCAATATTAACTAATTGCATATACGTGCGCGTTTTTGCTTCAATTTACTGATACTGAAGATGTCGTGATAGCGGTGAAATCGATTTTCTTTTTCAATACATCAATTTGCGAAGATTCTTACGCTACTGACTTGATACAGGATTTCAGTTGAAGATATGGGCAGTCAATTTTATCGCCACAAACAACAGAATGTAAAGAGCAGGAAGATTCTGAAGCTCAAAATAAGTAGAGCTTCGTCCTTAAAAACATACGAAAACTTCCCGACAATGTAAGCTATCCTTAACAGTGTGGATAGCATAACAGCTCTTTTTGATAAATGTTCTTTAGATTGTTTGTACTCGGACACAAAGCATGCTAGAATTGCTGTAAGCAATGTAACCTTCGGTTTCTTTGTACCAAGCCAAGAACATTTATTTAGCTCCGTGAAATTAAAAGCGCATTCATAAAAACTCTGTTCATTGAAACCTAGCGCCATGTTTGAAAAACACAGAACTCAGGGTATTTCTGTTCATGTGCTGCTGACGGAGAAAAGAAGTGTTTTGTTTGCCGGTTTGCTTCGGCCAAGGTAAACCATATTTAACCATTATGAAGACAAATAAATGCGCTGTTTCGGCTTACTTTCTTCTACTAATTGACACCTTTTTCGTAAGATTCAAAGTTAGTTTCTGCGTAACATCAATACCGCAATATTTATGTTGATTGGTTTGGCTGCTCGCTTACACCAAAAACACTGCAGAATATTTCCCAATGCCAGCTTCAGCTCAGACACTGAAAACGGCAGAAACGATATAGACAGCAGCCCAGTTTGTTTTTACGTGTACGTCGCTCTTCAAAGATTTTTATCATGAAACTATCTTCGAGTCAAAATGTATTTGCTTTCTGTGGCCAGCAAGGGAAATATACTGTATCCTTATGAGACACTTCAGGCATTTATCGTTTGTGCGATTTTAAAACTTATGAGCGATTTGTCGTTGCACTTTTTAAACCTCATAATTTTGACTCTTTATGACACTTCGTAAGCATATCACTGTAGATGGTTCAATAATGGTCTGGTTATTCAGTAAACTTCTACTACATATTAATAGTTTGCTTGTTTCCCTGTTACACTTGTTAAAATTTCACTGTACAGTGTACAGCAACGCTTGACGATGCATAAACCGCTCTTATTTAAGACGATATTACTGTAGGTGGTTCATTATTAACACTCTTATTTAAGACAACGCTTGNCGATGCATAAACCGCTCTTATTTAAGGAAAGCAGCGTNTACCAAGCAGCGGCGAACTACGGATCAACAACAAAGACTTGTCATGGCCTCACTNCCCCAANCTTCAGGGAGAGATTAATGATCGCATAAGCACATTCAAAAACAATAGGTTGCAAGAACCAGGAGAAAGTTTCAGAAGTAATTTGGNAACTCAAGAAGGAAAAAATTGACGTTACTGTGAATGGTCTTTTTGTACAAGAGCACCAAGCGTTCAGGCGTGATTCACGAAGAAACGACCTGTGCCTTACAGAAGAAGTACGGATTCTTCCAGCTCAGTGGTTCTTAACGGAGTCCCCAGTGAAATATAATATATTCTTATAACAGCACGTGTAGCAACTACCAGTATATTCTAAAACCATGACTTACAAAACTACTTTTACAAACTTGATGAAAAGTCTATGTGGCCTTGGGAATCATTCCGTGAATTCTCAGGAAGTATAAAAGTAATAATGGTATTATCATGCTATCCAGTCAGACGTACGCAATGTTACATCATTCTAGTTCTGAGCAAATTATTTGTTTTAGTCCAATGTAATATAATACACCGTCATTTTTAGGTTTTTATTGAATTTTGTGATGCAGTAGAGTAGGAACAAGTATCCCACTGCTACACCTGTTTTAAGGTTTTGTAATGGAAGACTGAATTCTTATTTTCTCTTCTAGATTTAAAAAATTGGTTAGGAATCCAATGAAGGCAGAGCTATGTAGTGAGATTGTAGGGCATCAAGAATTCTTATGTAACTTCAGACAACAGCATTGAAGTAGTTGAAAACTGACGACAGTAGCTCAGATAATTCTGGTGAGAATGATGTAACCAACGCCTGCTGAGAAGCAAATGATCATCCAACTATAATTGTTCTGTATTTGAGGTTTAAATATGAAATAATCATCTCAAAAAGGAGAGATCACGCTTAATAAAATATGTGAGGGTTGAAGTATTCACGTTGCAGTTGCGGCGGCACTTTCTCTTCTAACTGCCACACACGAACGCATTGCGTGAAAGAATGAAACACAGAACTTTAGGTATACCGGTGGGATACCGCAGTGTCTGATTTTCTCCCAGCAACTTCCTGGTACCTAACTGCTAGTTGCTACCGGCCTGCTGGTTAGAATTTTACAACCTGAGCAATTAAGAGCGGAGAGAACTCAAGACAATCACTCACCTATTTCTATTTAGTATTTGATATATCATTTCTGCATTTTGCATGCGCTTACCACGAAAGTGAATTTGTATGATTTAGCTACTTTTGCAGTATAATTTGACTTTTCAAATAGTCTTTAGTTTCTCTTCATCAGGTAATAGTCATTTTTGTTGAACAATGGCTGCGAAAGGTAAAAGTAAAATACGTTTCTGGAATGATTCTTTCGTTCAGTATGTTTTCACAAAAGTTATTGGTTGTAACAAACTTGCCAACGCTCAGTGCACATTGTGCAATACCGTTTGGGCAAGTAACTTCACCCCTCAGGTGAAACAAGCAAGGAATCAATCGCAAATTTTTAATAGGAAATCTATTTCACGTAACACCACGCATCGTCAGTCCTTACATCTTTTTCAAACCGTTTTGGGCAATGATTCCTTGAAACCTTCGAAGTTGAAGTGGCACAAGGAACTAAAGTATAGCGAGAACACGGATTCAACATTCAAAGCGAAAATAGCTCGTTATGTAATGTGAGTGGAACGCTCCATTTAGGCTTCCGCCTAACTTCTCAACCACTCCTGCGCGCTTCCTATGCAGGGATGTAACGAGGGGGGACAAAGGGGGCACAATTCCCCGGGCGTCGCATCACTATGGGGGCGACGATCACTGTGGGGGGCGCCGAAAAGTCCCAACAGTGTCGCAAGTAGTCTACTTTCTTCAATACAATACGTTTACTTCGGACCTCAGGTTCGAACAAGGCTTCAGGTTCGAAACAGGGGGCGCCAAACTTGCTTCTTGCACCGGAAGCCATCTAACCTGTTACGCTTCTCTTCCTATGAACTTCTTTTAATAATCGCAAACGCCCCCAACAGTGGTATAGTGATCACAAAGCCAAGCGCGATAAAAGTGGCGCATGTTTTCTTTTGTCGAAACAGTGCAGAAAGAATAGATTCAGTCCCCATGTTTGACGACAATTACCCACTTTACACTACACTGTTATCGGATTAGCGTTGGTTTGGGAATCCCACAAACCACTCAAGCACAGCCGTGAGTGTCTCACCGAGCTGCTTGAGCGGGAATTTTTTCCACCATATCCGATTCAGCGAATCCAGCCAGCAGAGGTAGATTGGGAATCCGATAACAAGGGATTCGAGCGGAGAAGAGGTTGGGTGGTTTGCATTAAGTCTTGGGCAACGTTTTCTGTACTTGTTTGATGCTAAAACCACAAAACACTACCGTTGAACAGATTAGCATATTAAAGTAATCTGTAGCAAAAATTATAGATTAATTTATTTAATAGTTTTGCCTGTAGGCTGACTACACCTAGTTAGCGAAAAAATCAGCAAAATCGAATCGGTTAAGCAAACTGAAAAATTATTCGTTAGATTACAAGACATCAGCTATTGTGCTGAAGGACTACTACCCCGTCCCCAATACTGATTAATAGGTTTTCATTACACCTTGGTATAGTAGAGTGATTCAACCTCTGTGCAAAATATGTAATATTGGAAGTGGATGTCTTCAATATACACTTTGAATTTTGTATCCCAATTATGTGTCTATGATTTCCTCAGTTCATAATGGAACTTATGGAGTAGCATAAATGTGTCATGGAAGTTTATAAATAGGTTACAGTTGCAATTTGGTGAATTGTAGTATCCTGCCTACTGTTCATTGATTACGACTTACAAAGTGCTGTGAATCCTCATATTTGAAACTCTGTTGTATTGTATTGCAGAGAATAGACTGGTTAATGGTCTTGACTGAAATCTACAAAGTGGCTTTGCAGTGTAAAAACAAACTCTCATTTACTGCCCTGTAGAGAAGCTATTCAAATTCAAAATCACTTGAAGAGTGCAATAACGATGCCACGCGGTTTATATGACCTCATCGCCCATGGTAGTTCTTCACGATTTTCTCTGCTGGCTCTTATTTTTCGGACTACACTAAATAAAACCACATCTTGGCGATTCCAACTACACCTACGAAAAGCACGTTTCTGTGGTAGAATCAGCTTTTATCTTTTCATTTTCACCTATTAGTTATCTTTCGCAAAACCCTAGGCCAAGCGCACGAAGCAAATCTTCGAGTTCCTTGCAGTGTAAAAACGCCCCAACATCGAGTTCGCAAATGCGTTCACGAAGGTAAGCCAAGGGCGACGAATCGCTCACGCGTCAATCCGATAACAGTGGAGTGTAAAGTGGGTAATTGTAACTAGCAGGATTGCAGACACAGCGAACAACATTTTGAGCAAGCGTATTGCTCAAATTCAAGAAAGCCTACGTAGAACAAGGCTTCAATTTGATGAAACAACGGATATCAATTCAATGTGGCAATTAGTGACATNCATGAGATTTGTGATAGAGAATGCTGTTGAGGANGAGTTTCCATTTTGCCTTGAGATAGAGAGAACTAGAGCTAAGACGCCTTTGATCTTGTCAATGCATTTTTTCGTGAAAAATTCCAGCGGGTGGGGCAACCGGGCAATTGCCCGAAATTTTCGGGCAAACCCCCTCCCCGAAATTTTCAAAAACATGTTTAGTTGTTAGGTACAACAACAAGTTGTAATCATTTTGCCGCCCGGAACGACAATAGTACAACAACAAATTACAATTATTTTCGCCCTCCACCGAAAATATCAGTTGGTTGCGACCCTGCAAAGCGGGATCGGTTTGCACAGACGGTGCACCTGCTATGATAGGGCATCGATCAGGGCCGTGGAATCCCGATTATTTAAAGCATTTTGTGAGGACCTTGGATAGAAGAATCAGTACCATTTTTCCACACTNTAAGTGCCATGGTTATCGCGGGGAAAAGTGCTNTTCCGTGTTGCAGAANTTGTCACTAGAGTTGCCGTGTTCCTTTGTGAGCATGGGCCAGTGGAACTAGCTAAACTATTTGATGACGATGNATTCCAAGTGAGTCTTTTATTTGGCAGACATCTTTAGTCTTTTGAATGAACCCAATCTTTCTTTGCAGGGGAAAAATAAATCTCAGATCGAGGCTGCAGAGAAGGTCCCGCCTTCAAAAAGAAGTTATCCCTATGGAAAAAAAGTGTAAGAAACCAGAATTTTGGCGTGGTTTTCACTGTTGGACAATGAAATTGGTGATCAGGAAGTTAACGTATGGCTTGTGTTTAATTGATGTTCACATAAGCAACCTCGAGAAGAAAATTGAAAATAACTTCCCAACATCTGAATCTTCTCCAGCATAGATTCATGGGGAGACTTTTATTGCTGAGATGAACGACAGCGAGCAGTTCAACCTTCAAGGGCTACATCTGGAATTAGAGTTCTCAATTAAGCCGCAAAGACCAAGTTCAGCTCCATCTCAGTGATGGAATTTTGGTGCAGTGTGTTGCAAGCAAATCCTGGATTGGCAAACGGGAGCTCTCGATGTATTGATTCCATTTCCACGAACATACCTCTGTGAAGCTGCCATGTCTGCTTTGGTTAATATCGAAACTATGTACCGTATTCGCCTCAAGAGTTGCAAATGACACGAAAATTTATATCAGGCAATATTAACCCTCCTATTGATAAGCTTGTTTCAAAGAGACAAGAACAGAGGTCACACTGACTAATCATTTGTGTTGTGCTTTTCCGAGTATATCGTTGTGGTACTCTATTAACCACTTCTGCTGTGCTTTCATAAATAAAGGTTTCTTTTAATTGATTGGGGCTCCAGTAGTAACCAACTTATCCGATTAGCATAATAGTGTTTGCTTTTTAATCATGAACCTCCTTTGTAGATTGCGCAGACGAGGGGTCCCCAAGTCAATACCTTCAGGAATAGGAGTTCCCGGTATTGGAAAAGTTAAGAACCACTGTATACTAGCTGGTCCCAACAGAAATATTTACAAAAGAAGTGAAACGATGTCACCATATAAGCACAAGACTAAATTCAAGCTAACCAACGTTTAGCAGTTCTGAGAAGCGAAGCAGTCAAGTCGAATTTTATCCAAGGGACCTCAAAAAGTGAAACGCAATAATAGACGAAGACTGTTGTAGTGAAGACAAATTATAGTAGCGAACTGAGCAGTCAGGCGGAGAGCCACCTGTTTTAATGGGATGATGCATTTTCACCTTTTTTGTTGTTTTAACGATTAGTTTGTGTTTTTGCAGACATTAGAGCTTCATGGGCACAAAAACGTCATAAACCAGGTCTCACTAAATATCGAAATCTTAGCACCAAAAACTATATTTAAACGAAAGGTATATTTGGTACATAGTTGCCAATAAGTTACACATAAAAACAGCATATACTGCAAGAGATGAGCCAAAGAAAAGCGAAGACAGAGCATGAGAACAGGCTAATTATATTGCCTTTTGCCGCAGTCTATCCGCACATGTTAGGCGTCAAATTAATTCATGTAATGCAGTCCAGCGTCTTCTCTGAGTTGATCTGCTTTGCCAAGCCCAAGAATGCCGGCAAAGTAGGCGTAATCTGGACGGCTTTGTCGTGCTTTCGATGTTTTCGTCGTGAACTGTGAGCGATGGCAACGGAATGTTTTTGCTGAAACAGATAGTCGGTAACGAAGACCTCTAATCTTACAGCTTTTGAAATGCGATACAAGCACTAGCAAAGTTGCTGCAAGTTGCCAAAAATGGTAAATAGCTATTATGACCACATTTGATGCAAACTATGCTTTGATAGTTTGTCAGTAAGGTATGTACAGCATTTGATCCAGGTTTTTGGTGTGTAATTGCAAAAAAACAAGAAATCACCAAATGGCTTACGTGATATGCAGGCTTATGGATATGAGAAAAACGTGCGTATTTTTAATTTTATTTTGGCGTCGATACTTCAACAATTACAAAATGTCAACGTAACTACAAAAGCAAAGGACCAAACACACGCAACAGAAAATAGAAGCAGACCTGCTGGCGCATACGCGTAAAAACCTATCGGACTGCGAAGGATTTAAGTACACAATGATTTGGCATGTTTCATGCATTGCGGTCTGTAGAACCGGTTTGCGAGCATTAAAACACGTCTTGTACCCACAGTCCCACCGGTACAGCACAGTTCAAATTTGTTGACAATTTTAGATAGCCTTTCACCCAACAACACAAACGCAATCGGAATGGCAACAAAACGCGAGGAAATTAAAATGTCGATTGCAATGAAGGACGATTTTATAAAATTCAAGGAAAAACTTCGAAGTTTCTCAGGATTTGGGTAAGTTCTAAGATTTAAAAATGCGTTAAACTTTTTGGTATTTACGACAAGTTTTTTAAAAAAAGGTAGCTATGTGCATTTAACATGAGGGCAAGTTTTTGATGAGATTCTTTGTCATTCATGGAAGAAAACTTAGCCTTGAGAACCTTTTCTTTAGGCTCAATTATATTGACAGACTACAGATGTTTGCGACAATTTTAAATGGGCATCGCTTGACGCATTTCTTGTCTTTGAGCTTGGTCATCGAATCCAAGCCCTATTTCTACTGTAGTTAAAGTGTTAATTTATTATTTGTTTTTCAAACTTCACAATCCACAAAAACGTTTCAAATACGCAACGTGTATCACGATCCTGAGAATCACGTTCGCAAAAACAACTCATCGGTGATATAAGTTGCAATCATATGCATTCTTTTTAATTGTGAATTATTTCGTAACAGCTGAGGAATTCCTGAATTTGATGCAAGCCGGGTGATCCTCCGCATGCCAGAAATCTAGGCTTGTTTCAGCCGCTGTTTTAATCGCTTTTTTCACCGACTACAGTTGTGTAGCCCGCTTCTCTAAATAATCTGATTACTGTAGGCCTACTGTCATAAAGCTTCTTTCGGAAAGCCATCTGTTTAAGTTTGTTTTTCGAAGAGTTTACGTGAACTTCGAGGTTGCAATCACAAGAAAATCGGGTTCATATAACATAGCTTTGCCAACGGGTGCTCTAAACCAGGGCTTCCCAAACTATGGGTCGTGACCCCATTTGGGGTTGCGAAATGTAATTTTGGGGCCGCGAGGAAATTGGCTTGTCAAATCAGATACAAGTCGAATTTGCTTAATTCGTCACCTCAAAGGGGATTAGAAAAAAGTGACGAATTAGGCGAAGTGACGAATTATGCAAACAGGTGAAAAATGTATCATAGAAGCTGGTATACTTTACCATAGTAACTCGTATACACAGTGGTTTTATTTGCAGTAAAATACAAGTTTATGACGTTATGGTTGAATACAACGATTAATTCCTCTACTCTATCTGGACTCCTCCATTTAATCAAGCACCTTTTAAATCTTTAACAAACTGCAAAAACTTCCCACGTTCATTCAATGGGAAGTCGGGTCGCGCTTCGCACGTCGTGTATGAATTCGATAAACAAATTGCGAAGTCCAACAATTCTCAGATAAAGATCCTTAATTTGTTTGAATTCCCACACGTACTAGCTGCTTAGACATCAAAAGCAAAACTGCAAGTGACGTATTAACCAAACAAAACGCTTCTAAGGGATAGAAAGAGGTGACGAATTTAGCAAATTGACGAATAAGACGAGTTCTACTGTATAAAAGTTTTTGAAATCTTTTCAAGAAAATTAAAAGTAGGCCTTCAGCGAATTTATTTCTACTTCATTTTTAGGGGCAATACCGTGCTTCATGCTGTCAGTTGTTTACTAGGATGTCTATCAAATGATAATAACCAACCAAGCACAAAGTATGCCTTTTTACGTCATGATTATTTTGACGTACTGACCAATATTGACCTTACTGAAATCACTGCGACACGAAGACATGGTAGGCCTAGTCAGGGGCTACGTTAACTGCTTTGAGAGCACACTCAGTAGTTTTAGACTAAAAGCTTCATGCACAGTTTCAAAAGTACGTTGGACTTTGATACAGGAAAAGTTGGAACCACAAACCATACACAATTGAAATTTGAGGAGGCGACACACCTGCTATGCCGAGGATGACTTTGCGGAGTTATTAAACGACAGAAGTTTTCAACTAGAATTTTCGGAACAGAGTTTATGTCATTTTCTTTTGGAAAAGAACAAGAAATGAATGCCCAGTCAGTTCTGATCTAGCCGTTCATAAACCCTTAGCCTTTTTCGCAACATATTTGTGTGATGCGGCGTTCTCAAAATTGATGGTAATTATCGAGTCCAAAACCCGTTCCTTTTTGAAACATGTTGAGAATGTCCTTCGTCCTGCGTTGACTTGCATCAATCTACGAATGGATGAACTGTNTACTAATTATCAAGTCCATCCATCCCATTNGTTGTGCTTGATAGCTTCTGTAANCTGGAGTTGNTTTTTTGTTAATATTTTTTCACNTGACTGTTTTCATTACGTGATAGTTTTATTACTGCATAGTTACTTTCGTGGATTGTGTGCATTTGCATGATGTCGCCACAGACAAAAATGCCCCTTGAGATTTGTAATGGGATATTTACATGTATTATTAACATCTAGGCTATCCATCAAGGCTCGCATTGAAAAAAACATCTTTAAAATGGGTCGTAGAACAAAAAGTTTGAGAAGCCCTGTTCTATAACAATGGCCCAGCAACCTACAGTAGGCAATTTCATGGCTGGCCTGCCTGCGTGGAAATCGGTGATTGTTTTTATTTGTCTCGTTGTAACTCAATTTACCAAAACAGCAGAGGCTTATAATCTTTTAGAAGGCTGAGTTATTAAAAACGGTCTACTGGCACTTATCACAAGATTCTAAAGTCACAAATAAATCAGATGTTCCACTCTTGTGTAAGCAATTTTGTTGGAGCTTCAACTTAAAATGTCATACTCCACGAACTTACTTCCGAAAGAAGCTCTTAGACGAGGAGTTTGGTGAAGTTGGGGTATGTGGGATTGTCACCACGAAGTGTTTGCTGAGTGAAAGGCCCATTTTAATCAACCAGATAAAAACAATGCGATAAGAGCGATGATACTAAACAGGGATATCTAGAGTTTGTAGATATCCCTGATACTAAAGAGGAATTTTCTCAATTTGGAAGTCTTAATTGCTTACAGAAGATAGAAAGACTTGCGTGCACAGCTCTAATTGTCCCGAATGAAACCAGTCCATTATAAGCACATGAGCGTTAAAAAGGAACGATCCATCTTCGTCGTAGTACGGCACGCAAGTCACTTGTTCGAACCCATTGGAAGTATGGAACTTCGCTGCTTTGTCGCTGTGGCTTACGGCCATGTACACTGGTTTTCGCTGGCGAAGTGCAGGGCGACCAGTGATCTTAGCCGGCTGTAGATACGCTTCACCATATTGTCCAGGAACTCTAGGCTGTGCAACATCCGGGGCATTGCTGCTTTGTCGCATAAAATTGCTCGGTTGTAAACGTTTGCAGAAAAACGATTCCAGAAGCATGGGAGAAATAGTGCTTTTCTTGTTCAACACCAAGCTGGGTAAGCCCCTGATTGTTTTTCGGGATGCTGTGGATAAACTATTGCCCCCGCCAGTGCTTTTTTCGTGGTGGCAGTCTGCCCCAACAAGTTTCGCCGCTTCGCTGTACACGGCAGATCCGATACCTTGACAGGCGTACTCCGGTTGCACGGCGCAAAACAAACCGGACCATGCGCGCACACCGCCTCGAGCAAGTTTTTTGTCGATCTGCTCGCTTTCCCACTTCTCGTATCTGCAAAACAGGCGGATTTGTCAAGTGGATGGAGTAAGTCAAGAGGTTGGAATGTAGCGTGTTTGGCAAGACTTGTTTATGCATGCGGTTATGCATAGAACACTAAGAAAAGTCGCTTACTGAGATGATATTGTTCCACTCATAAGACACACAAGTAACTTGCAGTTTGGTTACTTAGCAATAAAAATATAGTACTTATTAAAAAAAAACAAAGTTATAAAAACTGATACTGAGCAATTTGGAGCCAGTACCTTTGTCAACGACCAGTACCCATTTCTGTTCCTACCTATACCTGTGAGCAATGACTGGCCATGCTATTGCTGCGTCGTGTTTGTCTGCATATGAATACAAAGGACAGAAAATCGGAAGCAATCATATGAAGCAGGTGTGGGCAATTATTATTGCTCGGGGGCCACTTTGAGAAGGCCGCATTTAGCGGCGAGCCATACCTTCTTATGGGAGTAGAAGCCAGTATCGGTTTATAGCCTCAGTACTATTATTTACTATGAGAGGTTGGTTGAAATTTCAGATTTGAAGATTTTCCTGAATGCTTCTGCGGGCCACTGAAAACGCTGTGGCGGGCCATATTTGGCACGCGAGCCGCTATTTGCCCACCCCTGATATGAAAAATAAATAAACAAAACGTTTATTAATAAACAAATAAAATTTACACGCCTAAACATTTTCCCTAAACTGTTTACTTCCTGCTCGTACTCTGGATTTTATAACATGAGATGGCATACATTGTATGCAAGCTTATGCCTTTTTGAGAAAAGTTGTTGTAGTTGGTAAATTGTTGAGAGTTTACCTTTCTGCTCTAATAAAAGCAAACCATTGCCGCATGTGAGACTGGTTGATGCTTGCTGAACAGAACATGTCACCTTAAGAAAATTTTACTAATTTTTATAAGTTAGAGAAATGCAATTATAATTACAGTTGGTTAAGCAACAAATACACCTAATAACAAGACTATTCAGCGTTACAACACGATCATGAATTAATGAATTCAAAGATATGTCTGTCTGATGCCAACAATTTAATTACGCAGAGTTTACCAATTTATATCCAAGTCGGATAAAGACGTATCAAAACGTTTTCATCCTGGTTTGCTAACACTTCTCTTACCACAAATGACTTGAAGAGTCATATTAAACAAAATTCCAGCAAAAATAACTTTCGCATCCTAAATCACCAATTATCACTTTGTCAAGCTCTTTGCTGGTAAGCATTACCTTCCGTTTCGAAGGCCGTTTCATAATACTGTAATATTACGAAATTACCGAAACGAATCGTCCCCGACAAAGCCCACGGTTTGAGCACTGCAATTGATCTTCAGCTGGAAGGGCTACTTTAATTTCAAATTCATCTTCGCACAACGCAGTAACTGGTTATTGCAGGAACTAGCCTAATATCCTATGGATATTAGCCAGCATGAAGGCATGTGGTGATACGAGCCGGAACCCAAATTCAGGCTCCGGCTCCACCGTCAAAATTTTTTTGGCTCCGGCTCCAGCCATCCAAAATCGCTTTGGCTCTGGTTCCGGCTCCGGGCTTCGGCTCCACAGCCCTGTTCAGTATGTGATCCAAATATATCCATCTAAAGATTTTGGTTCTCCGCACAAGCATGGTAGCGGCCAGGGGCGTAACGCGGGGAGGCTAGGGGGACACAATTACCCGTGAGCCGAGTCACTATGGGGGCGCCAAATGGCTGCGGGAGGCGCCGAAAAGTTCCAACAATGTCACAAGTACTTTCTTCAATGCAGTAAATTTGCTTCCAGAAGAGCTCAGTTTCGAACATGGGGCACCAAACTTGCTTCTTGCCCCGGGCGCCATCTAACCTCGTTACGCCTCTGGTAGCGGCACAAGACACTGCACATCCTACATGCTTCGTATGTCGACAAAATATACAGGTGTTTNGAAAATTAAATATTTAGCTCNACCCAACATGACAAANGCTCAGTGGCTTTTCCACACGTGTTACTATACGGTGGAGCCCGATCAGAACATTTTTTCCCTCGTATTGATTGCTGCCAATTTTCTGCAAGGTCTGAGTGGCACTTTAAGCAATCGGAGATTCAGTAGGTCTGGACTGGATGAATTTTCGGTAGGTCCACTTTCGACACANATTAATCATTGTTTGTTTTGCAAAACGCATAAGNATATATCATTTAATATAATTACTTAAGGGAACAACCTGAGCAAACGCTGGAAATCTTTTGGTGAGATTTTAGCCAACTTGTGCTTTTCATAAGATTTGTAGAATACTTCGTCTTCTTTCTCAGACCAAAGTGCAAGCGAAGGACGCAGAATCAAACATCCTCCAACAATTTTCATAGAGTTTGTGTGATTGTCTTTTTCGGTCTTTTCAGCAACTGTGTCATCAGAAGGAACTTTAACTACCAGCAGAATTCCTCTGTCGTTTCCAACCAGGGCATCATAGTTTGCGTTCAAATACGCGCGTAAGAACGTTTCTCTCTTTGAATCGTCCTGGATTAAGCGTTTGTAAGCAGGGTAGTCGCAGAAGGATCGCACGAAGCACTCCCGAACTATGTGCCAATCGCCCGGAGAAGTTGTCCTCTTAACTTCAGCTTTACTGGAATGAAACACCAAAAATGTCGTTAATTTTTAAATTAGCCGCAGATGACACCGCATTAGCAATCCTTACAACTGAACTGTTACACGTAGTGCTGTGCACCAGATACACTGTGCAAATCTTTCAAAAAGTTTCTTTTCAGTTTATTGTAAAGCTGTTTGCATTTTTCAAAATTTTGTCTGTCAGGAGTACCATCGACAATGAAGCACCTAACGTGCTGTCGTCTACAGAATAGATTACATGGGAAAATGTTTACGTAATTTGTAATTTGAAATCTGATATAAGAGAGTAAATCTGTTGATTTATGAATTGCTCGCACAAATTAAGCTAATTACGCATGGTAAATTTTGACCTGATAGCCAAAAGCGTAAGGGCATAACCGAGACGCAATCTTAACTCAATACCACAGGAAAAATGGCTTAAGTATTTTTTCCAGGTGTTTGCAAAACTAATTATTTTCAGTTGTATCTCAAGCAACAGTTAAATAATATTTTGGACCCATACGTTTTACATACGCAGTTTTGTCAGATGAAGTTACCGTCACCGTAGTAATGCGGTTGTGTGCTGCCGTATTTGAATTCTCAGTGAAAACTAAATAAAACTTCATCGTTGGACGTTTGCTTGCACCTTGTTAAAATATGTTTTGCTGCAAGTTGTCAATTGAGTTCGTTACAAGTTTTATAGTTGCTCTTTATTTTCTTACATTGGCTTCGCTTCGTGTGAACAATGCTTAGCCATTGCTGTATAAATGAGGTGAGGATACGCTCGATTTCTTTAGAAGAAATGTTAGAATTTATGGCTCCGTATCTGTAGATGAGTGCGAGTGCCGAGTTTCCATTTCGGAGTGAATTTCGCATAAAAATTGTTGCATTTCCAAACAACGTAAGCTTGCTTCCTCTTGACCTGAATTCGCATCATTGTGCAGTGGGTAATCACATTTGTGCCATCAGATAGCAGCTGTGATTACCCCTTGCCCCCATCAATGCCGCTTCCGGCCCTCAGGTAAAAAAAGTTTCTGTTGTCTCGTAATTTTTTTCAACATTCAAACTAAAACCAGCGCAATGAAAATTCTCTTGTCGCTTGTCAAAAACACTGCTGGTTCCAATTTAAGATCTGTGAAACGTTTCAAGCATAAGACCGTCTTCAAACGAATCATTCTACTTTTGGGTCTATCGGAATGATTGTTTGCAAGAGCTTTGATGTAAATTTCGCGGAAATGAAGATGCACGCTCTATAGAAGTCTCGAGGTCCCTTTTGAAATTTAATGTACTTTGACTTCACCATCGCGGGAACTGCCCAAAAACAATTCCCCTTAGAGAGAGAGCAATTTACTTACTTTTTGGTGCAGCAATCAAAAATACAGGTTGGATTGAGCAGGGAACTGAAACAATTTTGAAAACAATTGATCTATCGTCCAAACTGATGCGATGTCTATGTAAATTGATTTGGCATACTTGAACGATCGTGGCAGTAAAAATGTTGTAACGACAATGAATACTGGTTATGGTCATTACCGGCCGCTTATTTTTAGTTGACATGACACACGCCCTAGTAACAAAAATGTTGAAAGGTGATTTATTTTCATCGGTAGTAAAATCTGTTTAGCAAGAAAGGATACGTTGCCAGGGTCATATGCTATAGTCGTGCAACCAAGCACCAGCCAATTGTTCCGGTAGCTAGAGCAATATAACACCGAAAATGTGGCTGACAAAAGGTTTGGTGCAAACTACAAAGCATTTCATAACTGGATACACCACTTTTGTTTTCTAACGAGTTTTCAAATTGTGACAGCAGTTATTACAAAAGACCAATGAACAGTTCATCCGATATTGAACTAAAATGCAACGCTTTTGTTGATCGTTTTGAAAACAACGCGACAACAACGTATTTAGAATATTTAGACCACACGTTGCACTTCAATTCCGACCGCTAAAAGATTCAACATCGGTGCGCAAGAAGCGAAAGTGCGCACTGCGACTCTAGCAGTGCCTGACGATCCGGAACAAGTTTGAGGAGTTTGTTCCAAACTACCAGTAAATCAAGTTTCATGGACCCTCCCTTATTTTTACTGCCTGTTCCAGTGCGGTATTGTGGCTAATTAGCATAGTTTATGTTTTGTTGCCTCTGAAGCAAAGATCAAGCGTGTTCGCTCAGGGTTCTAAAAGAATTGCACCAACATTGTGCAACTTTTATGAAATGTCTTATCAACCAATAGAAATATCCACAGTTCAAGTTTTTATATCACATGTAAATGTCTGCTGTGTAGAGCTATTTAGAAAATAGGCAAGCTCTATTCTGGTGCATGGATAGAAAATAAATAGGTATTTTTATACAGAAATAAAAATTCTAATCTTGGTGCATGCATGGCAAAAAGTATATGTTTAGAAGCTAACTAATTTAAACAGGAAACTAACGGATTCTCAGTTGCAGCTAGGATTTTAATTACGTAGTTTGTAAATTTTCGCAGTTTAGTCTATTCCACAACGGCACACATGATTTCAAACTAACTCAGAAATATACCTGCCAATACCCATTGCTTCGACAGAAAGGAAAGACGTCGTGAAGCTCAACTGAATGGAATTAAACTTGCCACAAAAACACGTTGACCGAAGAAGTTAGAACCTTTCGAAATTATCGAGCATCTGTTGCAATCGTAACGGTTTCAACACCAGTCCAACAACAATCTGCCTGACAATAACTCAGTTGCACTTTCAGTCTGGAGACTGCTATATATATCTGTGCGCACGAACCAGTAAGCGAAGAAGGCAGATAGAAGATCCAGGCGAGCTGCTTCAGAGATGAGTTACTTATAGGCCTGGCAATGCTTTTCGGAAAATAGTCGGTGCTTGCACAAATATGCATTAAGTCCGCCTTTTGCATCCTGACATTGTCTGGCTATGATCTCCGGCAAAGTATGAAAACGTGCCTGATGTTTTCAAATATGATGCTCAAAAGAGTTTTATCTCACAATCTTGAGATCGTTCTTGCGTTGAACAGCGTCAAGAATTCAAATGTTTTCGAACAGCTGACAGGATCCGGGTATCGGTCCGTGTTTGAGAAAACCTTTGCGCTATGGGTGCTCCAGTCTTCATTTGACAACTTTTCGTGAAGACGTGCAACTTGGGAAATCGATTGTTAACGAAAGAACAAAGCTGATGTGCGACCGCTTTCTCTGTTAAGCGCTCGTTTCTTTACGCAGAGACGAAGTTTACGTCACCGTTGCTGCGCTATGTTGTTCAGTAAGCGCGAACTCACACGCACCTCTGGTGCATTTTTTAGGCAACTTTGGTTAAATAATTCAAGTAAAGTGCAAATGACCCTGCAGCAACAACGTCACAGTTGCTTCAGATATTTTGAAAAGTTCTACAGCTAAATCCTCCCATGGTGAATAATGCTACTATTTTTTAACGAAGTCATTTTCTAAATAACTGAAATATACAAGTCACAAACTGCAGGTGCTCATAACTTTATAGTGTTTCTTGACTCAACTTGCTCATCACTTTTTCTTCGTTTGTACTAATTTCTCCGTGAACAAGGTTAAAAGCAATCCTGTCTGATTAGTTGTTCTTCGTTTGTTTGTTCGTTTGTTTCCTTATATTTGTCTGCTTATTAAGTTTTTTAGTTATTTATTTGTTTGCTTGCGTACATGTGTAGCCAAAGGTTTCAATAGATCTCGCTTTTCTCATGTCTTCGTCAATAAAATGGGTTGGCCGAATGCCACCCACTGTGCATATAAGTCTGAAAATTTGAACCTCATAAATTTGACACATGTTCGAAAACCGTCAAGACAAGAAGAGCTTCGACGGTGAAAATTGCCGCAATGAATTATATATGAACAGTTGGAAGGAATTTTCTTAAAGTGATATGTTGATTTTTCCTAGTAAAAGCAATGCTAGCGTTACGTAAGTTGCTCATTACGAGGGCAAACATTGATAATAAGTCATCTCTGCAAGCGGCTCCGTTCCGACAATGCTTGTTTATTTCATCAATCATTTTTCTTTTATTATTTGAGAGCACCTGCTACGTGAGATGGGAATACTAACAAAGTGGCTGAGCTCTCAGCTCAGCTGAGATTAACGATTTTGCAAAGGTTGTTTAATTTCCTAAAGCTGTGGCTTCAAACACACCAATAAAGTTTGCTTCCCAGAATTGGAACGTGTTTCAAAATTTTGAAAAACGGCGTCATCTTCGACAAAAAAACTTGTTTAATGCTTTTCCCACCCAGGTCACCAACCATAAGGCAGTGGCGTTGTGCCTATAGACCCTGCGGAATCCTTGACCATCGTAAATGTTTTTTAATCCACTATTTTGCTCAACGTTATTTGTTGTAATGGACAGACGAGATGGGGGTCTGTGATAGACAATCTTTTGGTAATTACGTTGTGCAAGCAAGAGCCGATGAACTTTTCTTTGTCCTTCATTTCAAAAACTATCCCTGGTCCCCCAAAATTTTCCCGATAGCACGACGACCCTGACTGCAGTAGATATATCGCCGTGATAAAGTTGCAGTATACTTACGTATTGAGCGCGTTGGTGAGAAGTGCAACGTTAAATACTAATATCGCTGACAGAACATAAAAGTTAAGCAGCGGTGCGAAATTGCTTTCCGGGAATGGCAACTCAAATTGAGATTTATTTTGTAAACAAAATGATAACTCTTCTTTCAAATTCTTGCAGAAATGTCTGCGGTTCATATCTTTTTAATGTCATTAGTCCACTTGTTATTGCATCCTTGTAGGATTAGGTTTGCTTCGGAAAGCAAGTTTCAAACGATTTTACGGTCGCGATAACATTCAAGGGTGTCCGTAAGGATGGCTATGATGAACAGACGTTGTTGCATGCTTTGCTATACGTTTTAAGTAAGATTAAGGCTGAGCTGGCATAAGTGAGCACACGGGAACTCGATGATTTGAAAGAAAGCATATCAAACAAGAAAAGGTTTTGTTGTAAAACATTCTTATGTCACAGGTATATAAACACCTCCTCAAAATCTCAAAAAGTTTAGTAGGTGTCGGTTAGTAATTGCTTCAAAGTCAAGGCAACGGAAAAGAACTTTTTACCACTGGGCGTGTGCTTGCCAAAGGTTACACACCAGCCGCGAGTGACACGAGCAGTTTTGCTGTGACAAACAATCAACCGGCTGGCCCTAAAAGCTGCTGATCACGATCAGAGAAGTTTTCAAAATGTAATAGTGGTTAATGGACAACTCGTGAAGTTCAAGTGGACATTCATCCTCTCTTGAAATCAAGGAAATATAAACGAGAACTTAATTCAAATCAAGGCTCAAACTGGGGAAATTCATTTTCAAGAAACTGCGGTAGGAGTGTTCGCAACTTGAAAGGTATTTTGCTTTACCAAACCGTCACACTTCCATTGACAAGTTTGAACCGGTTATATTTGTGCTTGTTTAGGTTTTCGATCGAGTCAAACAACTGCATAACATGTCAAAAAACAGCATAGGCGAAGCGAACTGATAGTTTTCAACTCCTAGACCTTCCATCAAACAAAATCTTGATTTGCTGATTTTGTGTTAATTGCAAAGCATGTGTTAATTGCTTATAGGCACATGGCCCAGTCAGTAGAAGCTGCCGGTGAGTGCGAACAGTTTAGTTAAAACGTCGAAAAGCACCGACTGACACGACTCACATGAAATCGCTGGAAGCTTTTCGACCTGTGATACTCGACCCTTTTCAGCCGGTCGGCGCACTCTTGCTCACAAAAAAAACAAAACAACGTATAAAAATAAAGTCACTAGATAACTTTCCTTGCGTCGCTTCAGCTACAACACTTCAAATACCTAGAAGAAATACTAGCGCAGAGATACAGGCAGAATTTGTCGTCGCGTCACTGATCTATAATAGGAAACTTGCAACACTTTTTAAGCGCGGAAGTTGACTCAAAACATCAACTATTTAGGCAAGCGAACGATACCAAAACGAATAAACGAGCGGTTGAACCGGTTTGAGTATAGCGGTTATACCATTTAAGCCAAACTCACATAACGTCACCGAGGGATGACCTACAGGCGATTGGGCAATTCCAAGCAATAAATAAACACTGGCATTCGCCAATATACCATATAGGCTTCCTTCGTTTCATGCGATTGCAACGACCGATCTAAGTAAAAAACGAAATAGACAATCGCACCTTACTGTAAACTGAAACAGTTGGCAATTAACATCGATCCTAACCAGCTACCCCGTTAGTGGATTAAGAAACACTTGCATTTTGAGGCGAGTTAAGTGGGAAACCAGTCAGTTTTTTAAAACGTTGAAAACAACCAAACTTTCGGGTTTAATAATATGATTTTATGTTAGGATACGAGTTATTACCCTGCTGAGAAGCTATTAAGTGAAATTAAACAAGACACCTTCAAGTGGGTTGTTAAAACTGGCGGCCCGCGGGCCATATCCGGCCAGCCATGCCCCGTTTTTCGGCCCGCATCATGCCAGTTTTATGCTTGCATTAGGTCGGACAAATTTATGCATATGGTTATGTCATAGCAGACAAATTTATGCATATGGTTACGTCGAGTTACTTTTTTATTTATAGTTGTAACGGGACATTACGATTTAAAAACCAACAGTAACAACTTCTTCAGCTCAACACCATGAGTTTGCGTAGATTCCATGAGGATTCGAAGAATTTCCAACGTATTCGAAGAAAGATTTTCTGATTTCAAAGATCTGACAAACTGATTTTGCTATTTTCAGTAACCATTTTTCTGTCAATGCGGGGTACCACCAAAATATCAAATGGAACTAATTGAGTTACAGGGCAACAGTGTCATTAAAGGTAAATTTGACAATGCTGACATCAAAATGTTTTATCAACACGTTGGACCCTATCCCCAAATAAAAGAATTGGCATCAAAGACCATGTCAATGTTTGTCAGTACTTATGTCTGCGAACAACTGTTCTCTTTGATGAACTTTTTGAGTCTCGATTCCGATCTCAATTGACGGATGCGCATCTCAACTCAACGTTAGAAGTTGCAACTGCACAATCTTTGGTACCAAAGGGCAACATGCTTGTAACTGCCAAAAGATGTCAAGTTTCTTCGGGTCGTAGTGTTATGAATAAATAGTAAATGAAAAGAATGATTGCATCATTATGCGCAAAATTGTCTGGCCCGCAGAGCTGGATTAAAGGGTAGGAGGGCCCGGGGCAATTTTTACCGGAGGGCCCCTATGACGTAATTCATGACGTCATCGTTTGTAAAAGTTATGTTTTCGCTGA
>JGI24159J19872_10000425_pt1 | contig 36701 bp, 23 predicted proteins | sample Ectturendosymbi4_FD_19872 | JGI IMG/M metagenome (IMG submission 19872) | reverse complement strand
TAGAAAGCTTCTTAGAATGAAGTCAACGGCAATACAGGAAAACAATCGAAACTTTAAAAAGAACAGTTTCATCCCCAAAAATATGTTCAGACCTAGCCCCGGGGTTTGCAACAGTGCCACATCTCATGCACTGATTAGCCTTGCAATGAACTGTTTAACGACTCTAAGCTCAAGGATATTTGAAGCAACACGTAAGCCCAGGAAACATTTGTTACCTGAAAGACAAGCATAAATGTAGGCTATTTGTTCCAAATCACTGCAGAGAGTCTTGTCAACCATTTCGTGGGGGCAAATTGTTTCGAGAGAGTCAGGCTGCATGGTTTCTTCACCATCACATCCATGTTGCGATGTGCACATTTTAAAATTTGTCAGGTTATGTGTACAGTCTATGAAGTTCATGTATGTGGCTTTTACTTCCCATATATGCACCACATTCCATCACACAAATAACACAATGGCATACAAGATACAGCAAAATATAACACTCCAAGCCTGCTCATACTTCAGCACAAGAAGCTTGGCTTCTTTGCATTTGCATTTGGCCCCACATTTCGGCATTTCAACAATCTCAATGCTAAATGTTTGCAGGTGCACTAAATGCGCTTGTCGCTTGCCTTCCTGACAGTTGAAGATATCGAGTTTAACGTTCTAAACCTAGAGAATAAGAGAATGGCGATAGTCAATGACACATAATGATCATTATGTCACCAACCGATCGAACCTTTATTTGCAGTTCATTTCCAGAACGTGCGAACTGAAGGTGAAGCTCACACTGATTCCGCTGAGGCTGAACAGTATGGTAAAACGATTGATGGGCACGGTGAGATCATATGCCAGTACATTTGAATGAAACCATTAAACCTGATATTCACGATGGCTTTGTGGAATTGTTTCAGGAAAAATATTTGTTTATAAAAATAAATAAAATAAATTTTTAGCTTTAAGCAAAAAGCTTTGGACGTTTATGAGAGTTGATTTGTCCATAGCGTTGATGAAGTAGCCTATCTACCAAACGTGCTTTAACATATCCACCTCCATTCGTTCGTCTTGCACAAAAAACAAGGTACCAACCTATAAGTTTACAAATTACTGTAGTCTCATAAGTCACCAAACACTACTACATCAGTACGGTGGAGTGGTAACTTTTACCTTGCGCAAAAACTTAACACGTCCTATTATAAGTATAATTCAATAATGCATGAAGAAAATGTACTAATACTACCAATTTAAACATTTGGTTCTGAGTCAGAAAGAAACTGAAAGCAATTGATGTAGCATTACATAAGCAGCTATTGAAGCATACAGCAAACCATGCAAGTTCACACATATGCGCTGGTGCTTACAATATAATTATCTCAAGCAAAACCAGTTTCTCACATAACTGATTGAGCAATGGAGATACCCTAGGACCAAGTTGAGGTTTGTAAGAACTTATTGTTTTTAGATTTTCATTGTCCAAAAGTACCGGTACAGGTAAACATGCCCTCCATCTGAACAAACCAACCATAATGTTTATGATGGGACTGGAATGAATGAAAATATTCAGTATTAACTCACACATTTTAATCAGATTTAAATGTTAGCTTGACCTTTATAAGCTACAACCACTACACTTTTGGCAGTAAAATCTTAAACAAGTTAATATCACAATACTGCATATCCTTGGTAGGCCAAATGTTTAAAAATTAGGTTTATTGCAATGGCTTTCTGTGCATATAATGCTTAAGGATATGTACACTGGGTAATGAGTGGATTTAGGAGCAAGAATGGTAGGCTCCCAGTTAAACCGTGAAACCAATAGCAAAATGATTCATAAAAGTAAGGGTTATATAATTATTGATCAGATTTGAAACCTCTTAAACTTTGATTGAGGGAACCATATTTTTGGAAGAGTGTTGGGAACCTTATCCATGTTACCTTTTGTCTGGGGCCCCTTGTCCTTAAATGCACAGTAGACAGGCTATCTATGTTTAAGCAAAGACTAATAGGCCTCCTTATCCTTTGATTATGGGTTCCTAGCATCTTGGTTGAAGACCTTTTACATTTGGATCGGGGCCCCGTGTCGTTTGATCATGCAGAAAGCTATTTTTGCTTCATCATTTCAGTTTGGCTTCATATCTTCAGGTTGAAAATCCAAATGAGTTAAAGCATATTATTAATAACAACATAGAGCAAAGCAAATTAAGTTTCATTATTTATCATCATGATAAAAATACAAGCATAAAGAAAATTTCATAAAATTTCGAAAGCGCGTAAACTAAAAATGGGGATCCTCAAAGTGGGTAAATTGAAAATGGGGGGCCCCATTTTGCACACCCTTGCACACCCTGTACACTCACTAAGACCATTACTGAGCCTTTAGGCAGATGATTTGAAAAAACAGTTGCAAACGGCAAAGGGTAAGATGACCTTAAGCATTTTGATACAATTTGCTGGATGTTGCTGCACTAAAAGCATGAATTTATAGAATTTAATGAAAAAGACCCAGAAGCGACATTTTTTATGGCAAATGGCTGATGAATTGATAATAATTCCAAACATGAGAAAAGTGACTAAAAACCTCTGATCAACTGCTATTGTGACCATGGGGCACTGGTGGTTAAAAACAAAGATACTGCTTTGGAGAAGACAGTGGCCAAAGGAAAGAATTGCTACTGTTTCCCATCAAAACAAGATCGTAAAAGCCCAATTGTATGCAACAAATGTAACAAAACGTTTGCAAGAAATATAGTCATGCCATTTGCGTAAAAGTGTGTTCAAAATTCTGGATCTATTTACGGTTTGTGCTTGCGTTTGTTCTGTGTGGTATCCAAAGGAAGGTTTGATTTCAATTTTCAATCTGTTGGTGTTCAAAAGTATGCATTGCAGTCACAATGTGCGAAATACTTTTCTATAATACAGGATATGCGCGAATACGCCCGTAATTACCATTAAACTTAACGTTGAGTGAAACTATCGCAAAGCAGAGGTTCCCAACCTGGTGTACCCCTAAGGGTACATTTGCCTAGCTGAAGGGGTACGTTTGAGGTTAGCAACAAAAGGGAAAAATATATTAATGTATTAATTGTTTCCGATTATTTATACAAATATCAATGAATATTATTTTCAAAAATCATTATACGTTTGTTGTTAAATATATCTATGATTAGTCATGATGAAATATTTTGTCATGAGAATATTTAGGAGTACACGCTTGTCTGTCAAAATGCGGAAGGGGTACATTGGTCACAGAAATGTTGGGAACCCCTGCTTTAAAGCATGTCGTACCCTAAAGGTTCAGCCTCTGCGTTGGTGGATGTTTAAAGGTTCGTGCGTCTGAGGTTAACCAACCAAAAAACAGCATTCGGTCTCATGGCAACATGCGTTAAGTTTTGATCAATATCACTTACGATTTGGTCGTATCACTTACGACCATATCACTTTGGGAGTTGCCAAATTCATGTACGTTTTTGATAATAGTGAACTACCTAATCACTTTGACAACTATTTTTCTGATAGTGTATCACTTCACAAATATCAAAATAACGCTTGCTTTTTCCAAAAATATTATCTACCCAGAATGTAAACGTCTCTGTGTCAGCTTTTTTAAAGTGTATTGGTCCCAAACTTTGGTATGATATTCCTGAAAATTTGAAATCTCTCTTGGCTTATTGATTTGCAAAATAATACAAGAACGTCCTGCTATCTTGCCAAAATTCCTGTTGGTTTTCGTTTCATATGCTTGTCATTTTTCTTTAATATTGTTTTGATGCACCTCTTTTCCCTATTTCTTTTACCTATACCTCTACAGTTGCTCACCCCTACGAATGTACGTAGGCGTGTTTTTTCCCTCTGTTTTGCGTTGTTGTTTTGTTTACTTATTTTTATCTGACGCTGATTCGATGCGTTTTGTTTCTTTTCTTTTACTGCATGTGAAACGTCTTCAATTAAAAATTGATTTATAATGTCAACAACAGGGCTGACAGCAGTGGACTCATATGGTCTTTCGTCAGCCCTTTGTGATCGAAACATGTTAAAACGCAATCATCAATTTACTAAACCTGAAGTTTTGATGTTTTTTCACTTGCAGCAACATGCGATTGATGTCTGCTCTTTGATGTTGTTATTTTCCCTCTTGCTGCATTCATGTTACTTCATGATTCGAGTCACACAATACATGAATAAACCATTACCATTACCACTAAACATATTTTTGTGTCAATTTCTTGTGTTGAGCCACCCGGATTTTAGGTTTAAATCTTTTGCAAAGTCTTCTCAATTGCAAGCAGATATCTTACAGTCAGTAATCTTTCATATAATAGATACTCATACAACGTCAGTTTTGTTTCACCTGGCGGAAAGTATGCAATGATTGTCGCCAATGGAGAAAACCTGACCGGAAGATCACCCTTAATCAGTGTCCAGCAAAGAGTTGAGGGAGGATTGTTCATGGAACCTTTGTATGGTGACTTCTTTCGTACTGGACATACGACTTCTCAGGCAAGTTGAACGTCTAAAAGAGTTTTGTAAAGTACAATTTCGATTTATTTGCTTCTATAGCCCAGCCAATCACACAAAGCCGTTCTAGTGTGGCGACAAAGACGCCGAACTCATCGTTTGACCTGATAGAAAAAACTATTCCATGTTACAGGTTCAAGTATTCATCAACAACGTTCCGTCTCACTGTAATGGGTTGCTTGATGACAACCCAGAGACTTCGTGCGATTTTCAGTGGAGTGGCGCCGCCACCCCTCAAGTCACTGAAGTGACGCCTACTTTTGGTGGAGCTGGAACATCAGTTGCCATCACAGGTGACCACTTTCTTGAACGAAACAAAGTGCAAACTATTCAGAACCTCTTCTTTCAAACTGACTTGCATTCTCTGCAGGTTCCGGTTTTGATGCAAGTACCACCGTCACTGTTGGTGGCGTCCCGTGCGCCGTCAGTGGTTTTACTGACACATCTCTGACCTGCACTCTGGGAAATTCCCCTGGTGGCCAACAACCACTTGCACTCGTTTCTGCACAGGGTGAGAAAACGCTTTCTTGCGATAAAAACAGATGCTGTTTGGAATTGCGGGCGTTTCCACGCACAATCAAACCAAAGAGCTTACTCCTATTTTTTAAATTATGAAATAAATGTGAGTGTCAATTCGCAATATTTCGTCGCCTTATTTTATTGTAAGAATTGTCAAGAAAAATTTACTGATTTGTGCAAATTACCAACCTTTTTGGAGTTTTTGTTGGAGGTCAAAATGTTTACTATCGCAATCTGTTACGACAAGCAAAAGATTTTTCGTAGTCTATCGCTATTCCATTCAGGTATGTATGCAAGTGGTAAACGCACCCGGTCAATTTATTGCCAGCTCACATCCGACGTAAACGCTTATATGCGACGCCAATAGGGATTTTTCCACATTTGCTGTTTTGAGAGCTGACAACTTTCGCTTGCTTTCTTACGACCACATGGAAACATGTGCTCTGGGATAAATTTTTCATTAAATGTATTATTTTTCCCAGTTCACCTGTGGTGTTTATTAATCCTAGGTAAATTTCACATCTAGGGCTAGAATATTTTTAACATAAACAATTTCTAAACACTGGCGCTTCGTTAATAATCAACCTGTCTTCCCTAGCGTCTAGACCGGAGACACGTAACTGAAACCTGGTGATTTCGAAAGTGCAAACAGCGATGCAGTCACAACGAACAGAAATGCATAATGTTTTTGGAATATTCACGATATTTTCTTTTTTGGATGTGTCTTTGTAATGCAAACTCAAGTACTTGTGATTTGATAGTCTGATCCAAATTAAAAAGCACGTTTTACTTCAAACATTTTCCTAAGTGATGTCCAGCCCAGACGTTTTAGAAGGATTTTCATCTGGGACATGTCGCTTGACTCAAGAATAGATTTTTATCGATCGCAGCCCGTGAAGAGTTCAGTAAAACGTATTTTTAGATGTTTTTTCTAAACGAGGAATCTTGAAACAGGCGAAATCGCTCAGTACCTTCGTGTTAACTGGTCTGCCTGTTTATGCTTGGCCTCTAGGAACATTAGTTATGTAGCCTGTGTTCCGCTTGCGTTTGAAGAACACAACAGTGTTCAAGAAGTGTTTTATGTCTATCTCAGGCCTCGCAGCGATCACAAATCCATACAACTTGTTCACTGTCTCATATCAAGTTGACTCGATTTCGCCAACTACAGGAAGCCAAGCAGGTTGCACGACTGTCACAATTAGTGGAGCAGGTATGAATCACGGGTGGAAAGAATACTGATGGAGGAGCTATCAATTCAAAATTTTGGAAATGTTATCTGTTTTTGAAGCGTAGCCCTCACAGGTTTTGACTTTCCAGTTGCAATGGTAATGGTTTATTGTTTCATATGACTCTGTTATTGCCCAGAAGCAATACAAAAAGCCATCGCACACTAAGTAAACCAACCGTCAATGAACATTAGAGCAAATGAAAATATAAGAGCATAATAGCTGATCAGTGTAAACAAAGAGTGGTACTGTGTCATATAGGATTGGTAAAGCACCATGACGGCCATCTAGTCAACCAACCCTGTTTATCAGTTTTTGAAAAGTGTTGAAAAACAACAGTTGGAGATCAAAGAAGCACAGGTAGGAATACAAACAAAGACAGAGCATGATAGAGAAATGTTCAGATGAAAGCGCGCCTGTGTACACAGATCAGTGGATGGAGTTTAATTGAAGGAATTTGGTGTGGTTAAGAATATGTTTAAACAAAATATAAAAATAAAAAAAGCAAAAAAAGTAATAAAAATTAATTAATGAGTTACAAACGAAAAACAGCGCAAAGCAGAAAAAACTATGAAGTGTGCTTTCATGCCGAAAAGAATGAGATGTTCACTGAAAAAAAAGACAAAAAAGTAAATAGACATAAAAAATCAACAGAATCACAAAATACTAGAACTCAAAGTATTTTATTCTGGATAAGTGAAATGTTGCTAAAGTTCATAATTGTGTTTATTTTTCATTTAGGTTCATAAATGTGTATCTTTCGTGTTGATACCGTGCAACACGAAAAGTGTAGAATACATAAACTGCATTAATTCTGGTCGATTACTTGTGTGTTGCTGAGAAGAGTGTGGAATAAATTCTAGAGCGACAATTAGTTATCCGAAGTCGGGTTTTTGCAACATTTCTGCAACTGAAAAGCTCTCGCGGGTCGCAAGCCTGCTTTGGAAGCTGCAAGACTTCTCGCATATATCCTCTGCGTGTACCATTCACACAATCTTAAACAAACTATTTTTCCAGGCTTTGACTCATCTTCAACCGTTACAATCGGCAGCCAATGTGTGGTTGCCTCTGTGGATTACAACTCCATCACGTGTGTCACTTCGGCGCACACTTCCGGATCTGCCGATGTCGTGGTCACCACATCGGGTGAAACCGTGACGTCCAGTGTTTCATTTTCATACATCACAGACAGCACCGCCAGCATTTCAAATATTAGTCCAACCACAGCGACTGTGGATGGAGGTAAGACTCAGGCAAAAGCACATCTTATCAATTTGCAGAAATTTTGTTATGTCCCTAATGGAGTTTTGATGTACCGCCGTTGCTGCTAACCAGCCCGCGGCCTAGTGGAAAGTGCGTCCGCTTCGGTGCTGGTAGGCCCGGAGTTCGACTCTCGCCGGGTCTTGCCAAGATCTTGTAAATTGGTAGCGCATGGTGTGCAGAAGAGCTGCAGCACAATCAGATCATAAAATCAACCGGAACACAGAACAAACCGAGTCATATGGAATGAATCGGTTTACGTAATGACTCGGACTAGGTATATGTAATGACTGTAATTCACCACAGTCATATGTAATGACTCCAGGGATTTTTCCACATTTGCTGGTCATGTGTAATGACTCGGTTTATGTCTACAACTATACATTGTACAAACCCAGCCGTGGTGCTACAAGACCATTGCAGTTACAAAGCGCCATCAAATCATATCAATCAAGCCATTGCTGCCGCTCAAATACAGGTAAGTGTCTACATTGCTTGAAGGTGGAGATGGCTGGTATTGCCACACCTCGAGTATGTTATTTGCTAGTTACAAAAGATATATGTATAGTATCCTTCGCAACTGTAACCAGCGATTACAGGTTATGTCACCCTTATAGCACAAGCATATGATTCAGAGGCAGGGTACGATTTACATTGAAAATGTGGCTCAAAAACTCAAATCTTCTCATGACTAAAGGTTCGTCAAATAACTACATCTGTTTTGATCTATCATAATTTTAAGGTTTACCCAAGTGGTCAAGAAATGTAGTTCTGAACAGGAAATGGAGTAGCTGGCAACGCACATGCAGGGCATTTGGTGTCTTTAATATCTTTAAGAAGTGTTCGTTTATGACGACGCCATCCTGTTCAATGAACCGTGGCACGACCTTTTCACAAAATTGCCCACTGTTTATGATAAACGTAAACAAAAACTGTTTCTGCACACATTAAAATTGCATCACCCCCTCACCCAAAAAAGCAAAACAGACCCTTTTCCGTTGAAAACAAAAATCTAGCAAGTCTAAAGGTTTGTTACAGGGCAGGTGTCGTAACAAACGAAGAAGGTTCACATGCACAACGGAACGTTCGTAAAAGCCACCATTATGGTGCGTACCAGTTGGCAGGGGTGTTCACAAAGGGGGTGAAACTGGGCAGCTGCCCCGGACATCCAAGGTATGGGGCATCCAAAGTGCGAAATTACAAAAATGAAATTTTAACAAAGACTGTAACTAGATGCTCCTTTGCATTGCCATTGTAAGACTACTAACAAATGCTGCATGAGTCTGATGGGAATTGCCTGAGGGCGACGGGAGCAAGCAATGTATGTTGAATGACGCGAGAAAGAGATGAAGCACTGTTATAGTTATCTTAAGTCCTTGCACACTATCTCTCCTTCGTAGTTTTGGCCAATTCCTGCTAGCCTATCGTTAATGTCGACTTGTAGTCTTCAAAATCTCTGTCGATACTCTCTAGAGCCTGGATTCTTAATCTAGGGGGCGTGAAATGTTTGCAAGGGGGACGCAAGTATGGCAGCGACCTATTGTTGAAAATATTAAACGCTTTGTTTCCATCATTGGTCAATTTACTAATTATTATTTCACCATAAACGCCATGATCAAAACAAAGCAGGCAGTACAGTGAACAAAAACCGAGACCTCCCAAACTTGCTTCTTCAAAATCAGGCAAAGAACGCATCATATTACGACACTCTCTTGTCTGCTTGGCTTCATTTTTAGTGGCAATGAGAACTGTGTCACTGGTGACGACTTGACGATAGATTCTTGGTTTTCAGTTGTTGTAAAAAGGATTTTGACTTTGATCAGCACTGAAAGGGAATTCCTTTCAGTCGATGTAAAAGTGAAGTATGCAACGATTTTCGGACAAGACAACTCATTTCGGAAAAAGAAATTTATTAGTGTATGCGTGTAACTGAATTGTTTATAAGTTCTCGTTAAACAAGAAAAGTTATTTCTTCATCTGTTTTTATTCGTTTATTCTTAGCAACTTGTTTGTAGTGCAGAAACGACATAGAGGGTAGTAATGTATCAAACTGCATGGTTGTACAATTTCAGAGACCTTGTATAATAAAAAAACACAACTGTGTTTCCTGTCATTTCTGACAATTGCTCTTATTTTTTGGAGAGCCTATTAAATACTTATGTGCATACATATATGCAATATCTATTTCCTCAATGCAAGCACATAAATAAAAATGTTTTTGTTTCTAAGCACATAAACAGGCCATGCCCACAGAATAAAACAAACTGCTGAAAAGCAATACCTCAAATACCCTTTGAAATGTTTTTGGTTAAATATTTTGAAACTTGTTTTGTGTCAACACTAGCTTTTAATTATTTCAAATGCCTGTATTTCTTACATTTCTCAATAGGAGACTCGCATTTGATAGTAGGGTATATGATTACGTAGTTGCTTCGGGTATCACCAGCATAGGCGTAGCTAGGGGAAACCAGGGGGCCATGCCCCCGCAAATTTTTAGAATATCTAGTGAATTTGTGCTTTGAGGGGCGGTATGCCAAACCAAATAGTGTTGCTCGCCTCAAATCAAACATTCCCCCCCTTAATTTTTTGAACCGCCTTTGTGGGCTGACAACGCTACTGATCACCAGACCTCGTCACGCCCCTGGTGTTTGGTTAAATAAGTAAAAGTGGTGCGTCATGCAGTTACAGATTTACGCATAGGGCATGGCCTAGGGCCCCGCGCAACTCCTTCTTTGACGATTCATTATTAACTTAAAATTTGCGAAAGAGGCATCACTTCAGAATTTACTTTGAAACGAGAGAAAACGCAAACGTCTACCCTAGGCTCTTGTCAATACCATAACAACACGATAATATTGTTTGCTACGCAATACAAGAATGGCAATACTGCTGTGCAGTGTCTGGCGGTTTTGCGTTGTTGCGAGCTCTTGGTCTGTGGAAGATTGAACATCAAGTAAGAAAGTGCTGTGCAAAAGGTTTTATACTCAAGTGCATGGCTGGGCGGGAGAGAGATACAGGTTGTCTGTATGCACGTTGTTACAAGCAGCAGCGTAGACAGCATCGAAACAATTGTTTTGAGGGCAAATACTTGGACTTTAAACGGGCTGCAACATTTTGTTCGGGACACTGCAGTGTCAACGCAGAAAATGACAAGATATGGTAGAAATTTGGGGTGCATGGCCTCTTTTCCACTTTGCTACCCCGATGGTTACAAGAAACGAATTAAAAGAAAGTTTTTACTTAATGTTCAATCTTCCACTGACAAAAAGCTCTCAACAACGCAAGACCGCCAGACACTGCAGGACACCGTTGAAAAGCAATATTGTCAGTACTGTATGCCAGAGCTTCTCAAAGTGTAGGTCGCGAAACAAATAGCTTGACAAATCAGAAATAGCGTATACGTTTTTGTAAACTTCATAAAATCAAAGGTAGGCCTACAGTGAAATTATTTCTACTGCAATTTTAGGGGCAACACGGTGTTTCACGCTGTCAGTTGTTTACAGGAATGTCTGCGTGAGCTATCAAATGGTGATAATTAAGCACAAGTTGTGCGTTGGCACGTTATGATTATTGTAACGTAGTGACCAATACAGACCTTGTTGCATTCATTCCGACATGAAGGCACACTTATGTATAGAAGGCTAAATCTAGATCTGGGAGTTAAGCTATCTGCTTTGGGAAGACTAACTCATTGAGGGAGTGGTTTCACACTAAAGGTTAAAGCTTCGAGTGTTGATTTCATTCTGAACCACCGGCTACGTTTAGACTCGTATGGAAATATTGAAAGCGCACGGAAAAAAGTTGATAAACGAAAAAGAAAATGTCATGAAATATTTTTGCAGTATCGATATGTTTGTAATGATAATGATGAAGTGGACAAGTATTTTTGCTTGATTTGTAATGAAACTTTGCCAGTGGAAAGCATGAAACCTTTTCAAAAAAGATATTTTACTGTAATATTAAGCATGCGAAAGAATCCAACAAACCAATCAAATATTTGAAAGACTTCTGAAGCCTTCAGCAAAGCAGAAGCACTTTACATAAACATATTTAACTGTGAATTAAATCTAATTGCGCGCGTTTTATGAAGTTAGTTATTTGATATCGAAACCCAACAAACATTTCTCGGATGGTGAATATTTCTTTTTAGTAGCAACTGTTGATATGTCACAAATAGTACACGAAAAAAGCATGGAAATTCACAAAATTCCCTGATATATTGACACTGTCAGAAGCTAATCATACTACTTAAGAAAATTCCACAGTTTGCAAGTCAGCTCCACGAAATGACAAATGTATCAAACAAGGCACATCTGCTACTATACGTGCTGTATGTTCACGAAGAAAAGTATTGAAGAAGAATTGCTTTTTGTCTTTTGGTCAGCCACACCAAAGGTGAAGATATGTTCATTAACATCAATGAAGTTTTGCAACGGTAGGTTTGCAATGAAAAAACTGCGTTTGAATTTGTAGGCTGCCTTTTTCTGCACAACACGTTTGTGTGAAGCAGCATTCTCAAAATTGATATAATCAAGTCCAAAAAGCGATACTTTTTGAAAAATGTTGGGAATGTTCATCGTCCTGCGTTGTTTGTAGCCATCTACGATTGGATGGTCTGTGCAAAAATCATCAGCTGCATCCATCCCATTAATTGTGATTGATGACTTCTAGAAACTGAATTGCTTTTTTTCGTTAATTTTTCATTCACTTTACTGTTTCTATTACGTGGTTGTTTCTTTACTGCATAATTACTTTCATGATTGTCTGCATCTGTGCAGTATGATTTCACCATGGACAAAAATGCCACTTGAGATTTGTAATGGGACGTTTGCACGTATCATTAACATCTAGGCTATCCATCAATGGTCGCATAGAAAATTATTTTTTTAAACGGGGTTGCAGAACAAAAAAGTTTGAGAAGCCCTGCTGTATGTACGTTTGGTTGTTATCAACCAGATTGCCCACAAATATAGATTGCTTGTTGAAGCCTTATATGTTAGTTAGATCAGCTAGAACGGTTTCTCGTAACTTTAACTTGGAAAAACGTGTCTACATCGCGCCTACTTCATATGGTTAGCTGAGGGTGTTGCGACAATACTTTGCTGTGCAAAACTTGTCTTCATGTTGTTTACCATCAGCCTATATCGTAGAGGATTAAAACAATATATTTTGTATTGCTTGGAAAATGACAGCTTAAAAACGGCATAAATAAACCCTGTGTCCACTGAATGGATTGTGCTTGTTGGTCCAAAAAATATGTGGTTACTACAACAAAGGAGTTTACGTTCAGCTAATCAGGTCGACAACTGGACGATATTTTCGATGGCGGCAACACGGTCCGCATGAAAATGTATATACCGTATTTACTTGATTCTTAGCCGCCCTTGATTGTAAGCCGCCTTTGCTTGTAAGCCGCACGAAATGGTGGTACAAAATTAACGTAAGCCGCACTTGAACATAGTTGCCTAAGCCTCTGAGATACTTTCGCATACTAACACGTTTCGCGTTTATTTGGCAACCCTGGTCATGATGTTTACACCACTATAACTGCCTTCTGTTGATCATATTTCCTCCTGTGACGGATGTGCACGTGATGCTCAATAGAATGCGAAAAGAGAGTTTGCTCGACAAATTGTAGTCAGGGAAAGACTGAGCGTTATCTACACCTTCCCATAAGGTAAAGAAATAAACAATACAAGCCGCACTTGATTGTAAGCTGTCTTTGATTATAAGCCGCATGAAATATTGAAAGAAAAACTTTACAAGCCGCGGCTTACAACCGAATAAATACGGTATCCGACAAATCAACCTACAAAAGAACGCTAGAAATCACTGAAATTTAACTAAAAGAGTTCCTGAACTATACGAAAGAGCTCTAAATTTCATGAAAAGACTGCATTATTGCCATTTGTTCTTAAGAAGAATGTAGGAAAGCCTTTAATTTCTGCTGAAGATCTAAGGCGATCGTAAAAGCAAAGTCGGCACCACAAAAGACAGATTTTTAAGGGGCACTAACACATAAAAGGGGCATACTTTCACGCTTTTCAGACAAACGGCCAAATAGGTCACACCAGGGCGGGACTCCAAAAATTAAGATGGCCCAGGGCCCGCCCCACAAAATCCGTCCCTGGCGTCATGTAATTGAAATTTTATCGATCAACCTGGCTACCACCGCTAATAATGCTGGCGTTTCGGCAGCGTTTCCTAATCTGGCAACAGTGGAAGGCTGAAAGGTGATTTAGTGAAGGATTTGACATAAACTTACTCCAGCAAGAAGGGCGCAGCGGAAAAATCAAGAAATGTGAAGAACAGAAACAGTAACCTTGTAATTTTGTAGTGAACTTGATAAGTATGACCTGCAGGGCATGTTTTGCTTACCCTGACAGCAAGCCAGTGACCAACTTGTAAGCACCTTAGGCAAAATCTTTTCCAGCCCCCACCTCATATACAAAGATTCTTACTCTACATATCATCACGCTGTACATTACGGAAATAGGAAGGAAGTTTGCTGTATATTAGGAAAGCTCATTAGACGAACAGAATTTTTCCCAAATTGCGACAAAGCTTTAATGTGAAATTGAAATTAATACGAAAAATATTATCTCTTCTGGAGCAAACCTGAAATAGTGCAGTACCTCTATCTTCTCTTGAACTGCATGAACGTGTGTTCCATTCACTTTCATAAAATTCATTCAATTCTACTTGGTGTACGTTCGTGACTTTCTGAACCATTTCTTTTTGGTCCTTTTTGGCGCCCCTTTTGACCCAGCGCCCGGGACAGTCGCCTAGTTCGCCTGATGGTAAACTGCATTGAGTGAGAATATGAAAGAGAAAACATGATCCTGACATGTTTTTGTTAGTTGGTTAATGCGTCACTCTGCATCGTGAAAATATGCAAGTAAACTGATTTGAACCCAACCGGCTCCAGCCAATTTGTTTTGATTGGTAGTCTTGGCGCACATTCATTGTTTACATGAATGAGAAGTTGCCTGATGCAGAGTTGTAACCAGGCCTTTAGGGTAGGGGTGCATTCGGTCTAAAGTTTGTCGAAATGTTTCGGGCCGGTTTGGATCCTGCATTCAAAATTTTTCGCAATGACGGACATGTTTGTCGTGACTTACTGTTGAAGCAATGAGTTGGTTACATCTTCAATAAAACAGTGATGAATTGCGAATTACAGTATGTAGTCATGTTTACTTTGCTACGCCACCAATACGTTACAGTTGCGCATACCTTGACACAAGCGCTAAATTTCGTTTCGAAATCGGAATTCAAAAGTAAATGTTGTGTTCGGGGCGGATTCAGGCTTAAACTGAGGTCCGTTTACGACAATGGCCTGATGAAATAGTGTTTGAAGTGCAGCCAGTTGCAGGTGGGTCTCAGCTTAGACAATTATATTCAGAATTACTACCGAAACTTCGTAAATGCAGGGAAGTCCTTTTGAGTAATATATTTGAAATGATTTCCTTCACCTCTAGAAATTGAATTGCTGTTGAACTACTGGGACTTAAAAGGTGAAATTGCTTGTAACCACTGTTTGCTTCAAAAATTTTTCACCGTATTTTTGAACGCAATGATTGTTGCTCAGTGGCACAGCTACACGCTCAGGGTATGTCGTTCTCGAGGAGGAGAACACTTGTTTTCTCTAGAAAATTGGTCGCTGTTCGATTTACGATTTCGCATTTTTTGCGAAAGTGCAACTTTATGGTCTGAAGTTTTATCAAATAAGATTTTGTTTTTTCCAATTTTTAAAAAGTAGTGAAGTGTAGGCTTGTCGGAGCCAATCTAGTCAAATTTTTTTCATCAAGGCGTTTTTCTCAGACACACAAATCACTGTGACTGGATCAGGCTTCGGCTCAACCACTGGTGGGGTGAAAGTTGATACAGCAGAAGCATCGGTGTCGTCTTGGAGCGATGTGTCAATCACCTTCAACGCTCCTCCCTTGTCTTCTGGCATCTACAACGTGCATGTGATCATCAATCCTGTTGGTTGCGCCATCAGCTCGTGAGTTGATTAAAAATCAGCTGAACCTGGAAGTATAGCTCATTTTAATCAGTGGAACAAGGATTGTCAAATAGTTTGTCAAGTTGTGACCATCCCTGTGACTGGTGGCCGCAACGCAACTTAAAGCGCGCAAACTCTTCACACTGTTGCAGCAATCAAAACAGAAACCACACGTGGTCCTCATTATACCAGGGGTGGCCAAAATGCAGCTTGCGAGCCGTATACAGCTTTTGGAACCTTTGCATGCGGCTTTTTGAGCTTTTGGAAAAATTCAACATGTGTTTTTTGTTTTGTAGAAATATAGCAAAGTGGTACTGTGGTACTTTTGCAAATCGTTCCAACAAGAATTAGGATGTCGCAGAAGCGTGGATTACAAATAAATACGTGTTTTTAAATTTTTGTGTTGCGGTTGTTTGAAACTTGGGTTTTACGATATGCAGCTCAAACATAAAGCAGGTTTGGCCACCCCTGCTCTGTACAATATATTTGTTCGCGCCACATGCATAAGGTTTTATGTTTGCGCACATCCCGTTTGTGGTGCACCACGCATGCGACACCACAAAAAACTTTATTACGCATATTATAAGCTCAACAAAGCGAACGTTTTATATAATAAAGATAATTTTTGTATTGGTGCGTCTGTTTCTAAAGGAAAGTCAATAACACACATGAAAGAAGTTTAATGAATACCACGTTACGTTCAATCCTTATGAAAGACATGTTGGTGCAAACAACAACAGAGGGGCAAAATACCTCACAAAACATTTATGCAGCTGTAACGATATTCCATTTGAAATGAAAGTAATATTGCTGTGATCCATTACCGCCACGAATTCCCATGTGGCGCTAAAGCCCTTGTGGCAAAAAACGCTTTTTCAAAACTTTTGGAAAGAGAATATGTTTGTAGTTTGTACATTTGTTGAATCACAAAATGTCAGAAAGAATTTGTTGTGCAAAGTAAATTTGTAAATATGTAAATATGAAACGTACAAATATTTTAAAAACTGCTCCTATCCTAATTTTATTTAAACTTTCTTGTTCAATAAGGAATTACAGGTTTTTAATTTTTCGGTGTACTCTAAATTGATAGGCTATGATACCTTTTTCCGGTATCGGGAAGTGTAAGTTGTTTCTGCAGATACCCAAAGATGATTGCACTTACACGCTTGCGGTTCCCACTTTTTCAGAGTTGCAACTAGCTTGACCTACGATTTTTCGATAACATCCATTTCGCCCACGTCCGGATCACTTGCTGGTGGAACTGCTATAGAAATTGCTGGAACTGGGCTCACAGAGGAGGTGACAATTGCTTTCAGCGATGGCGAGATTTCTTACGGCTGTAATGTTCTAACAGCGTCAGCTACATTACTGACGTGTGTCACCCAACCAGCTTCAAAGACGCATCACGTGACAAACAACGGACGTCATCCAGGTGCGTTGTGATTTTCTTGTACATCTGAAATGATAATACATTTTTAGACAACGTAAGGACCTAGCAGTTTTCAACTCTTGCATACGAGAAATATGGCATTAACATTTGGGTATAAAAATAAAGAAGGGAAATATTTTTGCTGTTCTGTGAAAATTATGAAAACGTTCGTCATCGAAACGAGATCAGGATTTTCAGTCAGTCCAGATGAACGGAATAAAGTGTTTTGACGCAACAGCGTTCATAAATTTGTGAAACCCGCTAAGAATGTTTTGAAATTTTTGTAAAGCGGTTTCATTTATTGTTCTGTTGTTTCTCTTAAAATAGGTTGTTATTGAAGATCAAATAACAAAAACTGTAAAACTTTCTTGAGATATTTACGCCATTTCTGCGTTTTATGGCAGTTTACGGTGAAAAATATGCTTGGGTCCCTGCGGTGTTGGAGGTTGTTGCTGGAGATCAAGTGACTTTCTCGTGGACTCTCCCTGATCAAGATAATGGGCCAAGCATCGGTGTCTACACCACTGCAGACGCGCTTAGCAAGAGCCACGATGACAATGGTTTCAAGAAAGAAAGTTCCGCCTCTGGTAAGATCGGCATACTTTTCAGGAACTTTGAAAGATCGCTTTAACCTTGTGCAGGCGTTTCGTGATGGCAGATGTTGGAGAAATGCACCGAAAGGTGTGTGCAATGTAAAGGTCGGCAAAGCATTTTTGGGTACTGCACTACATTTTACTGCATTGAAGAATGCAGTAAAGCATGAACTGCTAAGTAACGCTAAAACCGTGAAACCTGACGTTTTGTAAGTTTTGAAAATTTCTTTTTGTTACTGCTTTTGCTTGATCAGGTTCATACACGTATCGCTTCAACAAAGTCGGAACATACTTCTTCGGTAGCGGATGCGTAGACAACCCCAGCGACTGCGATATCTTCATGCGAGGCGTTGTAAAGGTGGTGGCGGCGAGTTCAAAGGCAACCACTCTAAGAGCAACCCTTGGTGAAATTCAAGCAGATTACAGCGTGAGTGCAATCATTTGCCGGGTTTTTCAATAAATATTGCTTGTACATGTGCTCAATGTGTATGCTCAGCCAAAAATGGTGAAATATAGGAGTGTTCATTATGCTAAGGATAGGAAAGTTCAACTTGACTTTTCAGGAAATTTACAGCTTTTGCTCTAGAGGAGAAACGTATGGCATTTGGAAAATCGCCGTGTTGGTATGAACGAATGGATAGAAACACATTCACAAGTTACCTGTATAGCACCGGTGGTTTGATTACTAAAGGACACCTGATTCAAGCAATTTTCAGTTTAAACGCGCAGACTTCGGAATTGTAGATTTCAGAATTAACTGTGCAATTTGCTATGTATATTAAGGCTGTATTAGTTATGTTCACGAATCGCGTTTACGTTGTGGCTGAGAGCCAAAAGAGCGACAAAAGTTGGAAGAGTGCTATAGATCAAAAATATCGAATCACACTTCGATGTCGTCGTAACTTTTGACATTGGGAACTCAACTATTTTTGTAAAGACTCGTCTTTTATCACAGGAATTGTATGACAGGTGCCTTCACGTGGCCCTCCCTGTACGACATTTGCCACAAAATGTCAACAAAGCCTGGCAATATGAGGGCAACCACTGCTACCCGCGCTGGATGTGTTCGGCATGGGGTGGTCATAAAACGCCCTTCTCAGGGCGCGGCAGCAGAAACGCTGCCGAAGACCCACAACCCAATATACTCCAGCTGAACACCGAGGGACTCACTGCAAACAAGATCTCTATAATTGATCAGCTAGCCTATAATAACAAGGCTTTCACTATCGTCCTGCAGGAGACCCACAGCACAACTGCAGACAAGCTAGTGATTCCCAGCTTTTCACTAGCTGAGTCAGTCCTGAGCAGGAACCACGGCCTTGCCACTTTTGTCCACGAGCGATTGGAATGGTCGCTGGTCGATCAGTCTTCAGAACAATCAGAGACTGTGGTTGTGAGTAGACGTCGCAGGATACAAGATCATTAACGTCTACAAACCTCCACACTCGCGATTCACACCAACGGCCATCCCGACGTTCCCACACCCCAGTCTGTATGTTGGTGACTTCAACTGCCAACATGTCAACTGGGATTACAACAAAACATCTTCTGACGGTGAGAGCCTGGGCTCCTGGGCACCAACAAACAACCTTGGACAGCTATATGATCCAAAGGAAACACCCAGTTTCTTCTCTCACCAATGAAACGTCGGCACCAACCCAAACCTGGCCTTCGCGAGCCTCGACCAGGACAGCCAGCTGCCAGACAGACGTGTCCTGGGAAATTTCCCGCGGTCACAACATCGGCCCTCCCTCATGACGCCACCAAGATTCAAGGTTCCTGCCCACAGCGATCCGGTGAAGCGTTGGAACTTTCTCAAGGTTGATTGGAAGCGCTTTTGACTTCTCACAGGTTAATTCATTGGACACAACAAATATTAAGAGGGCATACCAGGATTTTGGCGAGAGTCTACTTTCCGCGGCCAAACAATGTATCCCACGTGGCCGCCGGAAGAACTATGTGCCATGCTGGGATAAAGAGTGCGAGACCCTCTGTTGTTCTTTCACCTGAGCCGCAGTGGGTACTGACTCTGATAGAGCCGCTTCGTCCCTACTATCTCGACTTGAACAGAAGAAGCAGGAGCGATAACAGGAGGCTGTCAATTCCATCGACTTCTCGCACTCTAGCCGCAAGGCGTGGAGAACCATCAACAAAGCTACTGGCAGGTCTTGACTCTCCTCTCGCCCGTGCCCCGTCTCGGCAAAATCCATCGCCTCGCAACTTGTGAAGAACGGGGCACACAGGTCCGGGGGGCGGGAGTCCACCAGGCTCGTCAACAAACAGCTGTCCGACCTATGGAAGATTCCAACACGTGAGGGTCGCGGTATCTCTGAACCAATGGTGTACGGATATGGAAATTCTGCAATCCTGATCCAATCCGAAGCTTTTTCATGAACTCCATATCCAAACCATATCCGAAAAGTAAAAATGATGGACTCCGATATCCAATCCGAATCCGAGACCACTCACTCAGTTGCACATTAGCCTACAGAATTGGTAGTGTTTATTTTGCCTCACGAGGTGAAATCTGTGGTTGTTTTGCCTTATGTCAGACACAATTGGTTGAAGTGGTCATGTGACAAGAACGATGCATAAAAAGACAACTGTTAGGGTTTAGGATTAAGGTTACAACTAGCCTAAATTTGTGTAGGGCTTCCTGCTGGAATCCATGCAATGGCAACAGCTATTGTACTTTATTTTATCAGTGACAAAATGAGCACCATAACTTTATGTGCAATGAAACCATATTCACCTAAATAACTTTTTTATGTGAAACTTTTTCCAAACTGAACTTCTAGCACTATTAGACTTAGAATTAGCAACCTTGCCACTCTTATTAAAAACCAACACTTCACACGTTCCATTCCCACTTCAGGTGTAGGCTATAGGCTACTGTATTTGAACCTACTACAACAACATGGTCAAGATGTTATCATTGCGCTTTCACCATCCTCATCACTGTAACTTAGTTTTCAGGTTAAGGCCTCTTCTACAGTACTTAGATTGCTGAGCTGAACTGTTGAGACAGAAACTCGTGTAATTCGTTCATTGCTGAAAAACTTCTTTGGTAATGACTTACATTTTGCAATGATCTACTATAAAACAATTTGAGCACCAACATTTTACTATGGTCTGCTTTTACTAATAAATATATTTCAAAAATGAGACATGCTTCATCAGAAAAATGACGGGCTTTCTCGTATTTAAACTACAGTCTTGCTATCTTCACACAGATCCAAAATACAAGTTGCGCGATAACTGAGATGTCCTCAGTCTCGAACCTAGGATCCCGAGCGACAGGTAACATTGCATTTTACCGAGAGAAACTATAGAAAAGAAGACTGTGGCTAATATGATTTCGAAACATCGCAATTTTTCCTGATACAACTATTATTCCACATAAAGTTTTTTTTCATGGCAGCAATTTACTTCATTTGGATAATCCGAATCCGGATGCGGTTGAATCGGAAACGATATCCAAACCAATCCAAATCCAAAAATAATCCCAAGATCCGTCCTGGATTGGACTCCAAAAACTGGATCCTGTACATCACTGCTCTGAACCCTTTAGACTGGAGGAGCTTGCTGCTCCGCTTAGACGCCTGAAGCCAGGAAAGTCTCCGAGATTGGATTCCACTTTCCCGGAGTTTATACTCCCCGCCGGGTTGGCTCTCAAATCTTGGTTTTGCGACTTCCTCAGTTCCTGCATGCGTCAACTCAAAATTCCCAAGATCTGGAGAAGAGCACTAATAGTTGCGGTCCCTAAGCAACAGGAATTATATACTGAACATAATATTTCATTTGTTTTTTTGCGAAATTAAAGTTTACCTCACGAAATACAGCAAAAAAGAAGCCATTCTGAAAAATATTCAAAAGCTATGAAAAAACTTAGAAAAACGTGTCACACTTGTGAGTTCGGTATATTGATACCTTGATGTAGTGATTATGATTCTGTTCATCTTTTTTGTTAATGACCTTCTACCAGCGAATCTGCACTTTGCTGAAATCTAGAGATGCTAAAGTCTTTCCAGGTTGATAAACTGACGCAGAAGGATTTTGTTTACAATACCTCACTGTTCGAAAAACCATCTGATTTTTTGTGGTTTAGCTGAAATCCTAGGAATGCATCCTATTTTGCCTATTTTGTATGTAAATTGTTATTGGTTTGCAACTGTGCAATATCTTTCACATAAGTTGCGTGTGTCTGCTATTCAACATTTGGGTCCGTTTTAAGCAGTATCGAGTGTTGCGTAGGTCACGCAAACGTTGGTTATGAACAAACTTTAATGCTGAAAGAAAAAAGAACAAAAACACAACCATGCACGCCTCAGACCTTTGACTTTGACCTGCAGCCTTCAGCGCCTACTTTCACATTCGACGAAACCCTTACTCCGACGGTCACCGGTATATCTCCATCGAACGGCACCACAGAAACCGAAATAACCATCACTGGTGAGTATGAGGTAAATAGTGTTTTGGAGCGAATAAGATGAGCCGGAAATAAGTCTTAAATTGTTGACATCCTCTGGAGACAAGTAACAAGTGCCAAACATTTATTGATCTATATTTTTTACATCCTGGTGACCAACCAGTTCAGGTTGACTGGCGCTGATACAAACGTTCGCATTTAACTGCATGAAGTCTAGAACGTGCAAACCTAGTTGCGGTTTTGGCGCTTAGCAGAGAAGGGTTGTGTTCATGATCGAAAAGGAGTTGATGGCAATAAAGACGCCGAGAAAGTTTTGCATGAAACGTTGAATTTATTGGTTAAAGGTACCGGATTCACTTCGCCAACCGTGGCATTCGGGGGCAAATCGTGCAGTGTCATGACATCCACCGCAACAGAAATCGTATGCAAGGTATCGACAGACGAGGAGGTGCCTGTTGGTCAGTGAAGCTTTTAAATATTTGTGCTGATGTATGCTCTTAACATGCGAAACTTCACAGTCAGTCAATGAAAATCTTGCCATATTGAATTTAATTTAAATCCTAAATGATTTATATGCGCGCGGAGACATATTATTGCGCTGAGTGATCAGCAACGGCTTTGGCATAGTTTCGTTTGCAGAAAACGTCATTTGCTATTGTGTTCTGTAACATGCTTCCATGCCCACTCATTTTTTATATGTATTTGATGGAAGTAATCACTTGCAAAAAATTAGCGTAATGTATTATATTTACCTGGATTTCTTCTATTTTTACTACGGTACATGCCGTAAACACTCTCTAATAAAAAGTTCACAAATCGCTTTTTTAGAGTGTGTGAAACTCTAGCTCAGCACTTCAAAGTGAGCGGTCAAACATTTGAAAGTAAATCAGCTGTATTGCAATAAATAAAATGTTTGAAATAATCCTTTTATTTGTGTTGTGCGATTTTTGGGATGGGAATAAATAAAACATCACCGGCGCCGAAAAACGTCTGCGTGCGCTTGCATTGAACAAATTTTTGCATCAGTCAAAAGTCCATTTTATTGCAAGATCGCAAAAGTAACTGAAGATAATGATTTCTGCATATTTTCGTTCGTCATGAACCCGTTGTTTGCGTGCACTGAGAAAAAACGCTTTTTTACCGTTTTTTATGTTTGGTTGATGCCCTACCGGCAGGCGGTGATGTTTGATGATGATCCGTCATGTGTATTGCATAGTCATGATTATTCAGGTATATATCAGACCATCGTCGTGAACCAGAATGTTGGTGATGCCCGTGTGGAAATACGCAGCCTGCTTTCGCAAAGCTTTCTCATGTTCCCCTTCCTGTCATCTGTGATGCCTTCTAGTGGCTCGCTTGCTGGTGGAACGCAAATCAGTATACAAGTATATCAGATTTATGTATACATTCAGATCAGGCGTCTTGTTTGTGTTTGATTAGTCTGAAACCGTCCATGCCTTTTACCATTTGTTCTTTTGCTTGTGTTTGTGCATGTCCTGCTGTCAGTTGATATTTCCAGTTCCATTTGAAATTTAGTACGATATGATCGCGTGAGATAACTTTCAGTTTTTTGATAACGCATACTAAATTTTCAAGCACAGTTTTTGTCATTAAAGGAAACAACGCTTGTTGAATTTATTAGTTATATAAATATCTTGTCAGGCAACACGTAAAACAGGTATTAAAATATACCACATAATTTAAATAAACAATGGTAAAGAAAACGCACAGCACAAACTGAAGATTATTCAAAGGTTCGAAGCTTTGTTTTAGAAAAACGCAGGCTATGTCTGACACGCTATCAACTGATTTTGGTAATGTGGATTTTGTGCTGGCCAATTAGGGATCTGGGTTTTCTGGCGAGTCTGTCATCAAGATTGGCGCTTGGGAAACGGCCTGCAACGTGGTGACGGAAGAGAGCACTTACACTGAAATGGTTTGTCAAACTCCAGCAGTCCCGTCAGAGCAAAGTGGAGCTGTGGCCGTTTCTGTGGGGTAAGAGTTTTTAAAGACTGAGTTTAAAAACTCTTGCACGTTTTCTTGGCAAAAGAGTCACCACAAAAATGCGAATTTTCATCTGTTTGTCTCGCTGCGACGCTGCATCCGGAAAACGTTTTTTTTTTCAATGAAACGGTGTACTGATAACTTCGTTTTCGTACAAAATTTTGCACCAAACACAAAATTTATTTGAAAATAACTGTTTTCTAATGTGTCGTTGGGGGAATTCTTTGTTGTTGGAGTTTGTAATCAAGTTTTGGAAATGTTTTTAGATAGTATTGCAGGTTGTTTGTGCTAAATTTCTACGTGATAGTTCTGTACCACCTAACTGATGGCTGTGTGTTGATAGCAACTGCAGCACCTCGCCCATCGAGGATTTTTATGGAAGGATTTGGTTTGTTTCCGTATTTTGATATGTTTCTTATCGTTCACTCAGCGGTATTGTAGCCGAATGCACGGGAACCTGCGACTTCGCTTTCGCCGAACTTGATACGCCAGTAGTTACCAGTCGTGCAGATGTGCCAGCAGCGAAATATGCAACCACTGCAATAACCTTCTTTGGAGAAAGTGAGCAACTGAACTGCTTGCAACGAGTTTGACTAACTCTGCGGTGATTTTGTTATTTTGCCGTTAAAACAACACGTTAATCACCATGGGCGTCGGAAGGATTTCTTCCAGGGAAGGTGGCTATAGGGGAGTTTTCCAAGAACTGGCCAAAAACATTTTTTTTATAGAGGGACAACAGTAGTGAAGTTTCATTTTAACAACTCGAAACTAAAAGAAAATCCAGAGGAGGTCTTGCTCGCATTCCTCCCCATTCCGACGCCCAAGCTAACTGGATATATACTGAAAATGCAAAAGCGAACGTCCGACAGCAATTGCTTCAAACGCTTGTGTGATGAAAATGTGAAAGCGAATAAGAAACAAACTTTTATACAGACTAACTGTTTTTTGCTTCACTACGCATCGCCGATACTTGAAAAACACACTTGTTTTGATGAACGCAGAGTTTGGATCAAGCGGGGTCACTGTTACCATTGGCAACGAGGAATGCGCAGTTGATAGCTTTTCTGACACCGAAATCCAATGCACTGTGGGACGTTTTCCAGTTGGACTCAATAAAATCGCTGTGCATGCCACGAGCAAAGGTATATAATATTTCGTGTAATAATCTGCACCAGAATTTATCCAACTGTCACGGCATAACTACTGCATATACCTCACCCCTGTTGCTATACAACGACAAAAACAGCAAGGTGAACTTGCTGCTAAGCTTAATAGCTGATTTTCGTAATGACCTGTCGGGCTACGTTTTGGCAGGCTATGCGAGATTTGAAAAATCTGACGATGAAGAGATCGATAACCCACCAATCATCGACAGCATTACTCCAGACAAAGGAAGCATTTATGGTGGAACAACCATCACAATCACTGGTGAGTAGAAAAAAGACAAATTGCTACAAAATTGTGCTTGTAACGTTTAGTCACAGATGAAAGACATGGAGGTGTCCGCCAAAGCACTGTGTTTTTCCAAATGGGGGTTGTTTTTCGTTTGGAAACATTCGAATGTTAATTTTGCTCTTTGCCAATCGAAACTTTGAAATCCATTTAAAACAGCGTTTCTTAAGCATTTGTGGGTCACCGAACCCTAGCACATCGTAATAAAAATTACGGATCCTTCAAGAGAAAACACTGCAATAAATACTAAAATATTAGATTTTATCCGTTGTAGTAGCAATCAAATTGTCTGCAAAGCCTACCCTTTCGAAATGTCAGAGCAAAGTCAATTAACCCTTTAAGTCACATTCATGGACCATTTAGGGGTTCACGGGCCCATGTTTGAGAAGCCGTGACTTGAAAGTTTAAACATTTTTTTTCCTCGAAAATTGAAAACGAGTGCTGACATGAATTACACTGTGTCCTGTTTGCTTCAGGCAACGGTTTCATCGACGTTGACACAACCGTCACGGTTGGCGGTCAAGACTGTCCGGTCACGCGGACCAACTTCAGCCAAGTGACTTGTCTCACACAAGCCCTTTCAGCAGGCTCTGTGACGTTGTTGCTAACATCCGGTGGTGTGACTTACCCCGAACAAAGCTACGAGTACTCGGAAGCTGCTACTCCTTCTATTAGCTCTGTAGTTTTAACATCAGGTAAGGATATTTGCACAAACTGCTTTTTTGGTCTACTCGACACCAGTGGAGATTCTAGAATGAAAAAAGTGTGGAGCCCACTGCGGGGCCAAGGAAAATGGTAGGGAGGCGACATAAATGTCTCTAGTGCATGGTGACTTTCCGTTGTAATATAAATTGATTTGCTATGATTAACCCTATCAAACCCAACATAGTCTTGTGAATATCGTCAGAGCCGTCGCCAGAAAGTCTTCAATAGCGGGCTTTACGTCTGTGCAAGTTTGCTTGACATTCTAAAAACTGACAAAAACTCCACTGGTTTGCAGTGTTTCTTATTTCCATTTAGGGTCTTGGAGCTTGTTTTGGGGGGACTAAGCCCACCAAAGCCCGTCGTGGCAACAGAACTGAATATCGTTGAATATGACCTAGCGTTAATATTCACTGGGACACCTAAGCACCACTAGATGCAATCGCACACTTGCACTGCTATGTTGAATATTCTGTGCTAAACATACAACTTCCACAGCACTACACTCTGACTCTACACATGCAAAACGAAACACCATTTCCCGCACACAATTGTGCCGGTGACGACCCCACATGAACGAAAACAGCGGCACCAAAGTGAAAACAATTCACATGAAAGCGAAATGCTTCCAACGACAAGTGCTATCATGACACAGAGACAAGTAGGCTATTGATAGCCAACTTTTTTCGTCAAACTATTCTTACTACGAAGCAAGTTTTTTTTAAATAAATCATCGGCCAACAGATTAGTGACTACGACTAATCCGTTTTTGTGGTAGCTTACGAACACCTTGTGATGTAACAATAACAACGTTATGCAACGACTATCACAGTGTGATACCATGTGCAGCGTGTGTAGGGTAAGGACCTTACAGTGCACTATGCAGTTAACAACAGCGAAGTTTCAACACCAGTTGACCAGTGGCACCTAAACTAGCACAGCCGCGCCGCAGATAGGTGGTATGTGTGTATCGGCGTTTTGAGCGTGTACCTGGTAGCAAGATGTAACATCAGGCACAAAACTTGCCCAGCAGATAGTCATGACAAAGTCGTTCATTATGACATTCACACTAAATTTTTCTCTAACTGATCCTCGGAAGCTGACTTTTAAGCCCTGGTTTAATGCATGGCAGTGATTCCCAACGGGGTCCAGACCGTCCACCTACCACAGAGAATTCCATAAATCTTTGATAAAACGTTCACTGACCTATGTGCAAGTTTCGACTAGTTGTTCATGAGCTGTCAGCATAGCAAAGTGGTCCATCGGCTACATTTAAAAAAGGTGGTCCATGGGTCCAAAAAGATTGAGAACCACTGATTTATGACTATCTTGTCATAAGCGAAACATGGACCACCTCAAATAAACCAAAAGAAACAATTTGACAAATAGACAACGAGCAATACGATTCTCGCACAAAACCATGCACCGTCTACGTCAGAATTTCATATCAACATCAAATCAGTGTAACTTAATCCTATCATGTCGACTGTCAAATTCATCAACGAAGCCATCTAAATCTATTTTTCAGGTCGTACCCTTTCAATTGAAAGTAGAGCATTGTTACTCAATATTTCACTGGTCGTGGAATTTCTGAGAAATGTTTTCACTAATTTCATTTTTGAAAAAATTCTCTCGCATGAAGCGCTGGTGACCGGAAGAGTTACAGCTATTAGTAACAACTTCTATAAACAATCAAGCGCACCTTTGTAATGAGCTATAAATGAAATAAATTGTTCGAGCGGTGTAGGCAGCTGTGACACTTTCCGAAGCAAATTCTTTGCCAGAAGTGTTTCATGTTTTAAATCATTTTCACTAATTGAATATGCATTTGCGAATTTTTGCAAGTGTTTTTCTGATAGAAATGTTTGACCTCAGGGTCAAAGAGCTTAAATAGCGGAAAGAATTGTTCATGAACCATTACAAAATGCCATTACAAAGTTCTAGAAGGTTGTAGGACATGTGTAGGTAGACTTAGAACTGAAGTCACGACCAGTTGCCTAAGATGATTCGAAGTCATACGAGACACAAAGCAGCAAAGCACACGCGTACAGTCAGGATAAATTCGGATAAATTAACTTACACCGATTCTTAATGCTGTCGCAAACATTTTCCTATTGGACAAGCAACAATCTGCTGACAATAATATAATCCAGTTCTACCTCACACTGAAATTCACGACAGATCAATCTTCCCATTTATAACGACTGTTTCTTTGCTTCGAACTGAACCTTTCACCACCAAAACCGCGGTCTGACTAAATTTCACGCAGGATCCGAGCAACCACTGATATATGTCGTCATAAACAACTCCCATTGCCCTGCCGTCAAAACCAACAACCCAGGTTATCATACATTTGGAAATATTAAATGCAGGCAAGAGGGCTTCTAAATTATCGTTTAAAATTTTGCTGGCTGAAAGTTATCTGCTGTACATGTTAATCAAACGAACTTGAACATGAAATTAAACACAAAACTGGGGAGCCAAGCAGGGGCCAAACAAAAATCTGGGCGAGCCATGACCCACCCAGGCCCCCCCTTAGAACCGCCACTGCTCAACACCCACCCAGTCATGATTTTTTATGCATATTGCGCGAGAATCTATTTTTTATTATTCTGGGTAAGGTTTGTGGAGTTCTTCACAGTAGCAATGACGTGGATTTAAATATTGCTGGCATGTAATATACACCATTGCACTGTTACGTGGCATTTTGCGCATTACCTCATGTTGGTTTGCCCTGATAGATCTTTTATAGCGTGTTCAACGTATCTTAAGCAAATTTTGCGGTTCTGTGAGATTTGATAACCATCGACTTCAACTACTTTCGGGCAGGAATTGGCAACTTTTTTGGGTGTTTAGCGCCTATGGAACGAACCATCGTCCAGTCTGTCTGAGAATCGCGTACTGTTTCAACTAAAAAGTGAACTGTGCCATTAAGCCAGCGTCAACCTTGCTTGCTTTCGACTTGTCGCTTTAGACCACCTATGTCGAAAAAACATTCCGTACTGAGTCCCAAATTATCTATTTTAAATGATGGTCGCACATTGAATGACTAACTTTGATCTTAGCTGACTAAAATTTGGTTTAGCTAGTGCAGTGAAAGCGTTAGAATCCTAACTGCACTGGGAACGACTGTTTGGCGCCTTTAACCACTCCGTAGGTGTGATATCATAGACAGACTTAGTAACAATGGAACAACAATAGTAGAAATCAAAAAACTAGAAATAAGTTTTACTAAACTGGGCCGCATGCATTCCGCGGGCCACGGGTTGGACATAACAGCTTTAGACGCTGGAAACATGGATGATACAAACTTTAAACAAATTTTCGCCAAATATGCTCAGTTGATTCTTCTCCTTCGAAAGGTTTGTCACCAGCGGCTGTAAAATTTTCAGACTGCTGATAAATTTTCTGTCATTAAAAATATCTTCTTGAACTTAATTTACGAAGTTGATGGGAATGTAAAAGGACAATTTCACAGCATTGCGGTTCTCCAGAAACTCTGTTGGTGCAATAGTTTCGTTTCAACCTGGTGTCTGCGACTATGCTAAAAGTTTATTGCACTCTCTACTGAATGGTTGGATTCTGGATTGGTATTTACGAACTAATTCATATCTGCATGGTGAGCTCACTTGATCTTGGCCAAATGAGCCTCATGCATGTTGCCATGGATGCAGTGGTGTAGCAAGACTGAGTGCTGCCCAGAGGTGATTGGAGTCACTGTTTTGACACCTGCTCCTGTTCCAAAAAAGTGTCTCCAGCTCCTGCTCCTCCAGGCCCTATCGAAAATCCCCACTCCGACTCCTGTTTCCACTGCGAACACTTAAAAGCAGTGCCTATTTTTCCCCACGAGGGACTAGCACTGCTGGAGCTATTTAGCTGTTAGCCAATCTAGATGAGTATTGTCATAGTTTTACTGCTGACAAGTTATTTAGTGGTTTTCGTTATAGGTTAAACCCTAACTGTTACCTATAAATGATTTAGTAATAAGCACAATGTCACAAGAACACCTGCTATCTTTTCACATAATCGCCTCCACAAAAAAACAGATACTAGGCTACATCAAAAACACTTCATACCGCCTTATTAATTAAAGTATCTCCCTTATTACAGTATATTGTGAACTTGCAAGATAGTATTGTCACGTTTAGTAATAATTTGAAGTAAACAGCAGTTGAGCATTGACTATGCGCCAGCCAGAAGAGAGTCGGCGCGTTGAATCATTCATTGACCAATTTGACCAAGATAATGATGTCAGTAGATTATATTAATCTAACAATCAGCCTTTCAGATAAATTTTGATTTAACAAAACCTATTATCCGGCTCCTGTAAAAAGTAAAAATTTAACTCCTGCTCTGGGTCCGTTTTTCATTCAAAATTCCGACACCGGGTCCTGCTCCGGCAAAAATTGTAGGCTCCGGCCAGAGTCCACTCGCGCACTCCGCCTCCGTGATTGATGTCGTCCGGGACCGACCTTCAGAGGTGGCCGGAGTCACTTTTTCAGACTCCGACTCCGATCCTGTTCCAAAATATTTTGATCCGGATCCGAGTCCGGGTCCTGCACTTTTTCAAATGTGAGAATCCGACTCCTGTTCAGACTCCGGCTACCATCACCGATCCAACCGAATTTATCCATGTTTTTACTTAAGAAATGACTACACAGACGCAGCTACTGCTGAAATTGAAAAGTGACTCCGGGTCCGTTTTTTCACAAATTTTTGACTCCGGCTCCGGGTCCGAAGGAAAAACGCAGAATCCTGCCGGAGTCGACTCCGGCACTTCGGATCCATGCCCACCTCTGCCGACCAGACAAGTGCCGCCTTTTCCACCCTTCAAATTTGCTTACAACAATTTAAAGCGAAATAGGATCATGTTTGATGTGTATCAAGATATGAGGAATTATAAAGCATCTTGAACGTGTGCTTTGTTGTTCACTTCATGTTTCAAAAGTGGTTTATTATTTTAGAGTATATGAGAGGCTTCAAATGTTAACTTTGTCGCCACTTGCGCTGGGCCTTCTTCAGGTGCGTGGCCCATATGATAAAATAGGTCAAATAGGTTTAAACGGCCCGTTGTTGAGAAACGCTGGCTTGCATCCTCCATCGTCACGTGCAAATGTCGTGTAACTGTCAGTTTGGGCTTCTACCAATCAGGCGTGCACAGTTATTTCCTAGCTTCGTTCATTACCAACAGACGTCTATTTCGACAACTGTACAACAAAACTACCACGTAGAACAGGGGTGACCAAACTTTTTTCAGTGAGGGCCATATTGTTCTGTCGGTACCAGCAACCGGTCAGCTTCTACAGATTATACCTTTTTCATATAAAATATGTTATATTTTAAAAAATTTTACGTGCTAAGATAACTATAAACTCAACAATCATACTTCGTGTTTTCCGAGTAGGAGTGATAAGTCAGTGACACCCGATCAGCGCATGAAGTACTAAAAGTGTGAAGGTGTACTAAAAGTGTGAACCAGGGCCACAAAATATGTTCAGCAAAGTACTAAAAGTGTGAAAAGTACTAAAAGTGTGAACCAGGGCCACAAAATATGTTCAGCGGGCAGTAGTTACAATGCCCCTGACGTAGGACATCCGCCATTTGTTGACAAGCGATGATCACACCGTTTCAAGTACAAAGGTAATCGCATTGAATAACTTTAATCAGTACGGCCATTGCCAAGTTTGCAACTGTTTCGGCTAACGTCCGTTTAAAAGCCTTCACCATAATCATAACTAAACATATAGTTTGTTTTTGTGCTATGTTTTCAGACTAAGGCTCCTTGACTTTAATTTATCAAAATGAGAGCAACGCCTTTCGTAAGCTTTTCTTATTGAAATTACTTTTCTATGACCGCAAATGTTACATGTACGGTTGAACAAAGGAGCCAAACCTTCTACGAAACGCACATTGCCAACCGGCTGGCAGTGATTCACCCTACTTACAGTTCAAGCCTACAATCCGAGCTCTAAACTACGCATGCAAACACACCAGCTGAACTAACTCGCTTTATGAATGTCATTTTCCAATATCGTTACGTCATACAGAAAACCATCAGTGCCATTGAAACTGAGCAACGCCACCTTTGCAGAGTTCTTCACTTCATCCCCCAAAATTCGACGTTGATAAACCCACCTAATAACTAGGCTGCAGCTTGTTGTGGCACTTATTTATTGAAAATATTCCACTGAACATTAAAAATTACCATAAGACGTGCCAAGAGATGTTCTTCGCCAATGCCGACAGGTGCCAAGTGATGCGATGATGTTGGGGCATGTCTAAGGATCGAACGCCAGGAGAAAAAGGATGTAAGCTAGCTTTAAACAATTAAAGTGGTTTTATGCGTGGGTTTTCTTCAGATGTTTAGGCAATACAAACCTCAAGCTGCCGGACTAGTAATGTCTGCTAGTCTGTGGTCAAATGTCATCTCTGTTGAAAGGACTTTTGAGTGGGTTGCTAACAAATGGCTTTGGCTGAGAGGAAGGTTTAGTGAATGGGGTACAAATGCCCCCATGTAAGTATGTTAAAAAGGCCCCTGTTTCAAAACAAACACATGGAGGCAGTTTAACACACTGGAGTTGACCCAGACTTTTGAGTAAATATTTTATTAACATGCTCACTCTACAACCACATTTCCTAGTTTTTTAGGCTATCACACCAGACCTTCTAACCACAAAAATTGAAGAGTTAAAATAATTTTTAGTCAACAATTTGCCCCCCCACCCAAAGGTGCCTTCCGCGGCCAGAAGTCCCCAGGACCTTCTCTTGCTACGCTACTGCATGGATGTGAAAGTCTGCGAAAAATTTCATTTCACCGTATTGATTGCTTGCGGCTTAGCATTTCTGTGCTTTCCAAGCTAAAGAAATTGCAACAACTGGTCAAATAAAACCTACGATGGTAAATCACAATGAAAACTAACTTTAGTTGAGAACATTTCAGTTGCGTTCAGTGGCGCTATTTATCCATCTGTGTTTTTCGACAACGCCAACTGCTTAGGCCTAGGATACGAAGTAACCTCGCATTGTTTCAACAAATGAGTAGATTACTATGCGACAGCTTTCAAAGCACGTTCGACTGCATGAATGCGCTTTTGACGGTTTGTTGTTGTGGATAAGTATGGCAGCGTATCTTTTCCTCAGAGCGAAGGAAACGAAATGCTGTGTTGAATCAGCGAATTGATGAGGATTCTGAAGATGAAGTGGTGGAACACAAGCATATGGTTAAAAGGTCCGCTGACGTGGGTAAGTGTAGTACGATAGTGGCTATGTTTTTTTGTAAATGAAGTGTCTTGAGTTATGGATTCGATTTTGTTCAAGTGATGTGTCGAGAATGAGGATATCAATTCGCAGTTTGTGGTTGAAAAGAATCGACAGAAGTGGATTTTGTATCCGTTTTTTTGTAATTTCTGACAGTGCACACATGGTACATGCTTTAGGTGCATTGCACCCCGTGATGGATGAAATTCCGAATAATATATTTGACACTTCATGGATTCATAGAAAGTAATTGCAGTAGAATCACTTAAAGTTTATCAGCACAGCTTCCTACACATAAATGGGAGACAATTAAAAAATCTGGTTTTGCTGCAAGCTTTCGAGTAGCCAGTCGACTGGCTTCCACGCTTCTTTCGCTTTGCGATAATTCAGACTTGCACATATCTGCATTCAAGTAACTAGTGACTATACTCTCCACCAGGACTGCCATTCAACAATTTCTGAAAAAAAAACAGATTGCACATGAAAACAACCCATTTGCCTGCAAAAAAACAGAAATATTAATTTGTAAAAGACATGTGAATGCAAATACATGGCGTGAAACGGTGATTAAAATACTGAGTTACGTCAGTTCCTCTTCCAAATTTTCGTCTGCAGCGTGAACATTAACGTTTGGATCACTTTTGCATTGCTCAAGACGCTTATATAACGTTGGTGACATGCTCCATTAATGTGACATCTTCCACTAATTCAGGCTTTGTGGTCCATACCATTTTGCTGGCTTCTTGGCTACGCTTGTTTTGCCAGCATCCTTTCTTTACTAGTCACTGTTTAAGCAAGATTGTTTTTGTTTTAACATGATTAACAAATGAAATTATTATTTCTACTGATGCAAAAAGTGTGGAAAAAAACTAAATCTGGTCATTACATCAAAAAGTATTTCAAACTCCTGTTTATCTAAGCCGTCTTTCATGTTACGCACGCACACACATAATACCAGAAATCAGGAATAGCTTTATTAGACAAGAACACAGTTTTGAACTATCGAAATGGCCCCAAGCTGATCTTCAGCCTCAGGATGGGGTAAATGCAGGGCCACACTTGCTATTGAACTCGGATTGTTTGGCAGATCGGAATCTAAAATCGTTAAGCTGGCAAAAACCACTTACTCCAGTAGAAATCGTTTTTAATTCGCATGCATCGACAACCAAGAAATTTAAATAATCAATCTCAAACTTTTTTCATCAGTTTCTTCAGCTAGCGTACTGAGACAATGACTCATACAATACATCGTTTGCTCATATACAAATCTTTAAATTGTTTATGTAACCGTGTGTTATTTATTCTTGTTATTTTTTTTGTACCCGCAATTGCATGACTGGTTATACCGGATCGTAAGCAGTGTTGCCAACCCTTCTTGCAACGGATGTACCAAATCTGGTCTAAAAATATACCAAATATTTTCCAAATCTATTGGTAAGAAAAATCGTATAAGTTAATGCTATTTTTCCATGCTTTTACTACTTCACCTACCTGCTCAACAGTTGCTGTTGAGCAGTGACACAAAAAAGCCTACAACCTCAATTTCTACTTTCTTAATTTCAGCAGTGACAGATTTATTAACCACTGAAATATTCCACCTTGCAACACCTGCAATTGCCTTTTCATATCTTCGTGGCCCATCCACCGCATTAATCTGCTGTATAATATCTACTTTGCGGTTTCTAGTTTTTTGCGCAGTTTGCAGAAGGGATATGCAGCACCAGCAGAATCCTAATTTGCAAGCCATGCAAACTCTATAAATCACTCTCTTCCACTACCAGATCTTCTGCCAGTCTCATACGCAGCTTTCCAACTTTAGGATGCTTTGGCTGACGAAAGCGCAAAGTAAGAGCTACGTTTAGTGTTTTTCAGAACCTTCCAGCTCTCTTCTAGTTTCGTTCTCCACTTACCCAAAGTGCATGCTTACTCCCATGTTAGGCAAAGGCAAAAACACCACAATGTTTTTTTATAAACAAAAGCGAAAACTTACGTTTTGCAAAGTACCAAATATTTTGGTTTACAGTCTTAATTAAGCCCTCCAACAAAGTATACCAAATGTACACCAAATTTTTCATATATACCAAATCAAAATTTATATACCAAGCACTTGAAACTGTGTATATATACCAGTTGGCTATATACTGTGTATATATACCAGTTGGCAATACTGATTGTAAGCAACCTACAATATTTGATATTGATTCTGCTATGAGGGCGGGAAACCGACTGAACACGTTTTGTTGCACTGATGTGATTCACCCTCTGATCGCATGCGAACACTGTGACGACCGGAAGATATGTTTATTATGTTATAGATTTACTACAGCTAATTGCCAAATTGATATCATCAAAAACAGATTTAACGGGATTTGTCAAAAATAAACCTAGACACCTAGATGGACTCGAAAAAAAACCAGATCTGCGTGGAAAAATCCAGCAATGGGAACCCTGCTCTCCACCAAGGCGACTGAGTTGTATTCGCAACTTTAAAAAATAGGAAATCGACCTCACGTAACACTACGCATTTGTAGTCATAAGAGCTTATAAGATTTTAGTAGTAAAGATGCGTAGTGTTACGTGAAACCGATTTCCTATTGAAAAATTTTGCGAATGGATTCCATCCAGTCTCCTTGGTGGAGATTAGTTACTGAAACAACTGGCAAAGTCAGGATTTGAATTTGAATGGCTGTCATCAAGGTTGCGCAGCGATTCTACAAACAGTTTGCATCGCAGGAAATTGACATGTTTGTGACGTTTGCCAGGAAGGCCTTTACCACTCAGCACTTTGCAGTTTAAGACAGCGGGTTTTTGAAACCCTGTAATCCGCTGAGCGTGGTGGAAGTTCAATTGCCAGCCGGAAAACTACCAACTACACCTACAATACAACAGTGTCATACGGAGTCTGAAATTTTTGACTCTGACTCCACTCCTGCTTCGGCTAAATGTACTCCGACTCCGAAAGATTTTTAAGTTTTGGACTCCGACTCCTGCTTAAACTCGAAAGTGTATGCCATTAACTTATGGCAGTGTATAAACGGCCGTATCTGGTTTTCGGTTCGAAAAGACTAAACAAACGTATCAAACGAAATTGCTGACCTTTGCAAAATATGTGACCTCCTGTTTACATGTCAGTTGCTTCTCAGACTAAAGGATTAAGGTGGCTATTAGTTTTTTGTAACCCTATACCGGCCCTTAGGGCCTAAATCCTAATCCTAAATCTTAACCGTTAACCTTAACCGTAACTCTTAACCCTAACACTAAATGCTAACCCTAAACCCTAACCTTAAACACTTACACTGAACCCTAACCCTAAACGCTAACCCTAAAC
>JGI24159J19872_10000424_pt1 | contig 36730 bp, 20 predicted proteins | sample Ectturendosymbi4_FD_19872 | JGI IMG/M metagenome (IMG submission 19872) | reverse complement strand
AACAGCAGCAAAACATTTCCTTGTTAGATTTTGAAACTTTGCAAAAACAAAAATTTTCGCCTAATTGGCGAGCAGACCGCAGCGGCCCGGAACGACGTCACCGCTAAAAAATTGTTAGCATACTGTTTCAAAACCTTTAGCGGACTACCCGAAGACTGGACTGTTAGCGGCCCGTGCCATCTCTATCACGCATTCAAATGCCGTTTGACAGTGAGTTGCTGCATTTTATGTTTCATCCAAGTTTGTACTAAACGTATGTTGAAGTATAGCATCCTTTAAGATGAAATGCGACGGCTTGACTAGCATGTGAAAATTTTCTAAAGTTTGCAAGAGTACTTACGTGTTGTTATGGCAATACTTCTATTTGGAACAACATCGTAGGTCAAAATTGGGCAACACACTCATCTTTCAATATGGGGAAACGTGAGCCTTATTTTTGTTTGGACTGTAGGCAGTGCGTATTAAAACACATTAAAGGATTTCAAAGGTGTGTTCCTGCATTGGAAGCTACAATTCAACTGAAAACGAATCTAATGTATGGAAAGACCTGCTGGAAGAAACATTTTGCCAGCCGAAAATTTCGCACACTGATTTGACTGCATCACCTTTGCGTAAACAAATTACTTGAATATACTGTAGATATGTGAAGTCCGAACCGTCGAAGATTTATGAAAGCGCATCCCAGCGAACTGAGATTCCTCGAAAGGTTGCAGCAGACCTAGAGCTTTTAATTGTTTTTGTCAGCGAGGTTGATTGTTGTCCTTATGGAGACTTAGATGGACAACGCAGGCATCGCAAGATGTGCAAAAAGCGATCGATTGGCGACATATTGCGGACAGGCGGCGAAATCGATGCTGTGCTCGGAACGCGCGCCGAGCGCATCTCCTCAAAGAGTTACTTGCATTCTGAATTTAACTTTTACCACGCTCAAACCATCAGTCTGCCACATTAGGAAAAAGTTCCTAGATCGCCTTGAAAGCTGTTAAGCCCTGTATGCCGTGTTTTTCGAGTATAGCATAGGCTTAAGGCTACATAAGGTGGTTAAAATGTCGGATTGTCACTCCGAGTAGCACATCAGTGCCATACAAAGTAGGAAGTGTGATGTATTTTCTCATGTCAGTGTATTATTTCTTTAGCTATTATTAACATTGTTGCCGCTTCATACAAAAGCTTGCCCGTCAAGAGAGCACGAAATGCTAACGGCGTTTTTTATAACGTTGTCAAGATACTGAATACGAGGTGTTATAGGGTAGGAAATGTTAATACTTCCCAGAAGTGAGATTGGGACAAATGCTTGGTAAAGGCCGAGTTGATTGCTTGCATCGTTCTCAGTGGAAAGAGTTTTTCGTTTTAAAACAACGTAGTGATCTAACATTATTGATGCTTCAAAACATGTCCTCCTGTGCTCAATCTCTTTAGATTCCTTACAAGACTCTGGTTAAAAACGCTTGTGTTTCACGAGTTGATATTTAGTTCGGTGAGTAGAAAAAATGAAAAGCAACAAAACTGCTAAAAAATTAAAGTTAATAACTTGAATAAACCATTGCTGGGTTTTCATGGGTTTTGACCTCAACGGGTCCACACTTTCTTAGGATCCGTTAACTTAAGTTTATATTTTAAACACTGTGGATCTTCACCTTTATCCGATCGCTTTAGATGTCTGATGCTTTTCACAAATCTTCACTTTCCCTCAATTAATTAACGCTCCCGTATGGCGGTGACCAACTGCAATAGTTGTTGGTGCGTTGTTTGGTTGTATGCGTCTCATCAGTATTGCTTTCGCGTAACAACGAAAACCTTCCGTGTGCTTCTTGGCGCCTCAGGATATCTACATTTTCTTATGATTCCTCTACCCACCTCCTACATGTAGACGACGTGTGCACATTAAACGTACAAAAAGTAAGATATATAACTGGTAAAACGCTAACCGACAAATCCTGCTTTCAATTCAGTAAAAACAGTTGGCTCTCGGCCTCATGCTAAATACGTTGCCAAACATTTGAAACCTTCATCGGAACAATTTGCATACCACTGTGCGCCAATTTGCACCCCTATCCGATTTCTTTTTTACTTTTTTTCTGTTAGCTGTTTACCTCAAAATTTGATGTTAGAATGCCTTCATTTTTCTTCCACTGCCGGATCCCTGTATGATGATGAGTGAATGACGTTATAGTTGGGGCGTTGTTAAAGTGTTTTGCTCCTCTCAGTGTTGATTGTGTGCTAATACGTATTCTGTAATGCGCCATGGCTAACCATTTTTTTGTTCTTGTGTTTTTCGAATGTGCTTGTGATATGGACCACGAGGCTGCGACAAAATACGTAATAAAATAAATAAATAAAGACTGAATACAAAACAATGCTTTTTCTTACGATTTTCACTTGTGTTAGCAGGGCCGGATTTCTAGTGCTGGCCGCCCACAGGTTATAGAAATGTTGTTGTCCCCTTTTCATTCAAGTGAAAAATATTGTCCGCGCCGTGTGAGTGCCGAAGGCACGATCATTCAATTTTTGAAAAATTATCCTCAAATATATCGATTTTGTTTCAAGCGGAGATTGATATTCCGGCTTAACCTCGTTAAGCCGGTATGGCTCCAGGTAGCAAGGTATGGCTCCAGGAAAAAACAGAAAGGGGGTAGCCCTAGAATGGGTGCTGCAAAATGACTAAGCAAAGCAACTCCAAAAAACTCTGAAAACAATTTTTGCCGCACCTGGAAATTCTGCCGCCACAGGCTATAGCCCCGAAAGCCTATATGGAAAATCCGAGCCTGTGTGTAAGTTTAGCTGTCACAAAAAGAGGTACACCGCTTATAAAACGCAGTCTCCATGGGTCAGCTAGAAGCTTTACGGACACCGATTCGGTTAAAGTAGAACTCGCAGGATGGCTTCAAATATCCGAAACCAACCAACCAGGTCTGGAGAGAAGAAACATTTTGGTGGAGAGAATGTCGAGATTTTGATTTTGCCCAACTTTGACACTGTCGGCGATCTGTTTTTTAAAAAGCTCGTTGACACTTCGTTTAGCGCCATTTTTCTACCGCGTCGCTTAACGAGGTGTCGAAAACGACATCAAAGCATTTACAGCCGCGTAAAAGGCAAACAATGCCGAATTTACTAAATTGTACAAATACCTATCCACACTTGCTACGTTTTTATGTTATTGGAGTTGCATTACAGTGCAATACTTCAAATGATCGAACGTATATGACTATCTCTGACAGCTGATCAATTAGTTAATATAGCTAGTAAGACGCTGTGAGACAGCAGCAGCAATTTACATAATTGTAATGCAGTAGTGAAAATAATCTTGGCAAAGTAATGCAAAGTAACAGAGATACCATCAACGTAAAGCACATTTACTGAAAGTTGGAAACAAAGCTGCAAACCTTTTTTCCTGTTTTCTAAACCTAAGTGCTTGAAACATGTAGGGTTGAACATCCTTTGTATTTCTACGTAAGTTATTTTGAAATGCCAGCAGAACATATGCCACAAGTTTTTTTGCAAGTGATGCACATACACTTTGTTGCATCTTGTTCCATGACATTTTCGAGGGAGATCTGAGTTGATGGAACAGGGATTGACCATAACATTTTCAAGTGAAACTTTTTTCATACGCAAGTCGTCTATCAGTTGAAGAATTAATTTCCATCTCCTCAATATTTTGCCAGTCAACTTTTCAAACAACGCTTTTCCTTGATGCCGTAATTATCGGGTGGCATAAATGTAATGAAAGAAGAATGTGACTTCAGAAGCATCAACTGCTCGTTCACCGTCAACGAAAAATTTCACATATATTTCCACTGACACATGCATGCGGATGTCTGGAAAACAGCACAAATTGGTGCGAATCGGTCTGGTTCTGGCCCAGTTCATCTTCAGTTCGGTTTATCATCAAATGTCAAATACATCAGGAAAGCAGTAAATCTACCATGTGACATTGTTTCTGAAAATATTGGAATACCGCGTAACGTAAGCTTCATTGTAAAGAAAATGAAGTGGGTGATTTTTGCCGTACAGTCCTCTGGCATACTGGAGAGAAATGAACCACTCTAGTTCACCCATGCTCAAGTCAAAATCGTTCTCTCTTCTTCTGTAAGCTTCTTCGTTGGTGTATTTTACAATTGAACGGAGAATTACATCTGGTGTGAAGTGCTTCCATGCATAATAGTAATGTAGTTCCTACACTTTTAGAGATTCGCGTGGGTACACCGGAGGTATCAATCAGTAAAAATGTTGTGCCCTAAGATTCTTCCAACCGATGATGATGAAGAATATGTCCATGCTGTTCTCTTTTTGCCATAAACAGCAGAGCTCGCAGCTAACACACTACGCGAATTTCTTGTACATGCATCAACTTCCTCATTACTGCTGTCCTCTTCATCTGAACTGCTGCTCAGCTGGTGCGGCCTGATAATAGCAGGTACAGCTACATCGTCACCTGATTTATGTTTCTGTTCCTCTTCATATGATGTGTCATCATCCACACACCAGTCAAGGGCCACAGCAACAACATCCTCCGCTGTCATTAGAATGTTCGACATGAGGAAAAGCAACCCCAACCACGTTCAGCAATAAGAAATAACTTCACTCAATGCACTGACGGTATCTCCAATATATATGCAGTAAAACTTGACAAACGACATTGACAAACGATAAGTTTGAACAAAACAGCGTGTTTGCCACCAGACTGAAAACATCAGTTGGTGCATGAAACAATCGAAACATTGAGGTGTGAAGAAAAGCACCGCGACAAACAAATAATTAGATTTGGCTATCACCAGGCATTGGATGTCGAAAATGACACCTTGGTAAATGGCAGGGTGCTAAAATTAAGGATATCAATTAACTGTCACAAAAATGAAACAGAATCGCATCGATCATATTTTTAAAAAGTAATACGTTTTTTAGGAAACGTCAGTAAATCTCAAACTCAAGAGATGTGCAACTTTTGCAAAAATTGAATTTAAAAATCACTTGGTGTCAAAAACGACGCCTCGGTTAATATAGTGTTAAACTGTATCGCGTCGCTATCGATTCCCGTACGTACGATCACAGTGTTTCTTGCTGTCATATCTGAGTTTCTGTAATTGTCATGATGTAAGAAACTAACTGAATTTCGTCAAAAGTGTAACGGCCTCAACGTGGTGCGTAATTACTTGATGGACCGGGTGGGCATCTTAAAATTGCTGCAAAAGTAACGAGAGTATACTGCAAATCAATCGGGCACGTCATGCAAGCCCATGTCAAAAACTTCAGCCGAGCCGAGTATGTGCCGGCATTTGATTCCTTTAGTTTCCGCAGCTCGCCATCTGTGGCGCTATGCTGTATGGAGTTCAGAACGTATGGAAGCGAGAACAGGTTGAAAAATAGACGGGTGGGTGGAGATATATTGATTGAAAGAAGTCAGTGGTTGTACATATGGACTAGATTTTAACCGCTCGCCCACTGAATTGCGCACTGCACTGAAACGAGGTTTCCTGCTCCGCACTATCGATCATTTGCCCTAAAAATCGCTAAATCCTTGAGAAAAACTGCTGTACTTCTTGACCTTCCCAATGGGGGGGATTTTGTTCCAATCGTTAGAGTTTTTTCACCCCTCTACGTTGATTGTACCGATGAGAGCATTTAACAATAGTTTACGTAGATGTTTTTCGGAAAACTCACGTGGATTAACGCAATTGGCCTATTATTATCCAAGAACTTACAAAAATTTGACGCTTTGACATACATAGTCAGTCAAACGTGTCTGATGAAGTCTGCAGCGAAACCTCAAAAGGACGCTTTGCTGCGTACAGGCTTACAGCAGCAGAAATGCAGCAACTGCTAACTTTGTCGGGTGGAAAGAAGCTACATCGACAGGAATTCGTGCGTACGTCGTAAACGTTGCATTACTTCAAAGGATGTTAAAATCGCAAACGAGGGCAGTAAATCTGCTTCCTGCTTCGCTATAGCGGAATCTACTGAAAATTACGCCATGAAGGACGGCAGTGATCAGGCCCAGCAATTCTGACTTATTTCGCAGAACAGGATGATCTTGATTGATGTTAACATTGCCAAAGTTTTGTAAAAACGAAAGAAGACCGACGAATACTAATCACAAAAGAGACCACACATCAACTAATTATACTTCCATTGCCAAACAAATAAAAAAATGACAACGCTTCCATGAAAAATGACAACGAAGCAAGTGGGCCAACTTATCTCAGAAAATGTTTATTTGCTTAGGATAAAGGTCTGAGCAGTTCCTGCCGTGTGTGTTCAACAACCATGTAAGAAATGGCTATCAACAGCAAAGAAGCGATTCGAGTCATCATGAAACTTTGTACACTTCAAATCGGTAAATCGATCTGTCGTACAGGAACATTGTCATTTTGCAAATGTTACTTTAACGAGTTTATCTCTGATGCCGCAGTCACCAGTCAGTGCGATTGAAAGCATAGCTCCGTTTTTGCTTGGCAACATCTGTTTGACTTACATCAAGAAAACAGTGCGTCAGCACGCGGAGCTGTGCAGTGAATTTTCATTTGCCGCCATTTTCTTTCGACATAGTGCTTGCTGCTTGTAGCATTCGTTCGTCAGTTCTGGTCGTCGGCCCACTTGCCGCGTGAATTAAAACCAAAGCACTTGTAAAACTATACGCTTGACTTTGTGGACGCAGGTATGGAAAAAACGAATATTTAATTGAAAAACTTTCCTTGATATCGTTTAGGCAAGGATGCTTTCGACATTTGCATTGGTATAATATTCCATAATCAAGTTACATATGTTGTACTGCTCATTATGCCGACACGATCTGATTTGTAAAAATGTTAGGTACCTGGTCGTAATACTTCAAACTGAAAAATTGATTACCGAGGAACTAAAAGGCATGGACAAATTTTTTTGAAGACAAAGCGTAGTTTACACAATATGAAGTTTCCACGCTGTAGTTTTGCTTTACAGAACGTTCAATGAGACTGGTTAATGTTTCGAGTTGTCAATTTAGTTTCGGCTGCTGTTAGCATTACCAGCTACTGTTAGTACCATGTCATACTACGAATAACATAGAAAGCTTTTGGTGCTTCAGGTGTAGACTGGGTCACATCATTGGAGGCCACGCAACTTGTGCTGTGCAAGTCGGTTCAGTTAAGCTTTTACTTCGTCAGCCTAAAAGTCTTTCCTGACCTCGAAACGTCTTTTCCGCTTTCGTGGATTGCCTCAAGTGTGCATTCACATACACATAATGGCATTGCAGATTATTTCTTCCCTGTGGCTTTTGCTGCGTTTTTATTTGTGCTGACATGAGCTATGAAAATAGTAGCTATGAAAATAGCCTTAGTTTTTATTCAAAGGAGTAAGAAGTAGCGTGGTTTTTGCTATGCGAAAAAAAAGCAGAAAAATATGGAATGTGCCCAACGAAGACATTTTACGTGGTTTTGTGAGTGTTTTGACGAGAAATGTGCCAAACGAACGAACCAGCCTGTGTTTGTCATTATCGTTGCTAAGTTAGTGCTTGAGTTTTACATAGTTCGTTTTGCTGTTGACACACAAGTACGAAATTCAACTCATCGATTGCCAAGTTCAAGACCTGGGGTTTCCTTCTGCTTGTGCATTGTGTAGTGAATTAAAACTAATCTTAAAAATCCTGAAAAGAGAGCGCATGCATACATTACTTTTCCCACCCTCAGCGATGCCTTGGCGCAACTATGCATGTATCCGACATCTATTTTTCGAAATGCATAGCTACAAAACATGAAGGTTCACCTAGTGTAAGGAAATCGGTGAAAAGCGTTTGCTCACCATAGACACGTAATTGCACCAACCTTTGTTGGCTTACTGTGGTCTGATTGTTAGATGCCTAGAACCAAGCTGGAATTTAACTGAACCTTAAATATTTTGGGTGTGAAATTTTTTCCTCAACCAATCGTTTTTATTATAGGCTGGGAAAAAGTTTTGAGTTATGAACTAATTTGAGTGATGCGTTGTAGCGAAGCTACGCTGTCAACCAGCAAAAGCGCTGTGCTTCGTGTCAATGTGTTGTTCACTCTTCCTTTACGGCCTTGAAATATGCAATGGCAACTGCAGATATAAGGAAGGTTTAGACGCGTTTGACAGAGTTCATTAACCGGATGAACCACACAAGTTAAAACACATGATTCAGAAACAAGACAGAAAAACTGTGACCTAGAGGTTGTGTTATTCACCTGGTAACGGAATTAGAGGTCTTGCGCTGAGGTTTACAGCGATTTTGTCACAGCGCTTGACAACTTGAACAAGAGGAAAGCAAGAAATGCAAGTTGAAAAATAAAACAACTGCATGTTTGACTGAATAGTAAAGATTCTTTCGTGGCAGAAAACCGGCTGCGCATGGAGTTTCTGGTTTTTGCACTTTCAGCATTTTCATAGAACAAATCGTTTTGCTTATCTTAAATTACGATTGAAGATGTATCGGAAAGCTTAAAGGTCACTTCACTTCGAAAGTTTTCTTATTTTTCCTTCTAGGAGCAAACGACGTTAAAGAGAGTTACTGTTTGTGTATTGTAAACCCTATGATTATTGCTGAAAGACAAGTTGCTGAAACTGATACGCGAGTCAAGCGAGTAGTGCAAACCGCGCATCAGAAAAATTTCATTTCGGAGCCCAATTTTGGATATTCCTGATGCGAAAATGTTTACAAGCTCAACCAGTTAATTAGGTTTGCGTTTCAGTGCAAGCACGTATATTAGGATCTATTTTACGATGTCATTTGTTTCGGCCGTGATTTGTTGGACGTCAAGATAAGTTTATAACACATATTCGATCAATACGTGAGGCATTAAACGCAGCGGGCATTAAAGGCAACTACGTCGGTGCACATAGAGTGACAGCCGTTGAAACCATGCCAAGAAAATTGAAAACTTTAGGCAAACCGGTTTTCCATACCCGCCCCAAAACCTATGGCATCGTCAGCTGACCCCTGCTCCGAACCCCTTTAGCATGACCTTCCAGTTAGTAAGATCCCCTACCCTACACGATGGCTTGCGAGGTTACGAACGCAGTCAGTACGGAGAGGCGCAGCGGATCTGTCGATGGCCGCGGTGTCTCAGGAGATTCCGACGAAGGCGGGACCAGAGTTTATCAAAGCTTATTACCTGATGGAAGCTAATAAGCTCATGAATCGTTGTGGAAAACGGGGGGATTGCGCTTCTGTTTGGAAGGTAACTAGTTCCGGGCACAAATAGTAACGTGTAGTGCCCCGCTTATGCGTTGCGGGTACAAAACCGTGAATCGTTGCTCATAGCAAGTACCATTACGATGGGTGATGTGGTGTTGCAATGGTGACATTGTTTGCGAAACGTGGAAAACGTTCCTAATTGCTTATTATTTGAGAATCCACTTGGCATTGGCAACAAAGTTTTTACCCCTGTCACGCGCAGCTTGCGGATTTATTGAAACGCCGGTCTGATCGCCGTTGTGAATTGTGCCTTTAGCACAAGACGTGGCAGGTTAACATCACTTGCTTAGAAGCACAATAGACTGTATGGTTATGGTGGAAAGATTTCGACCGTGCCTAAAATACGGAAAACAGACCTTTACCAAAAGCAGATGGAAGAGATCAACGTAGAGTCTGCCAGTGCTGATGTAGACTTGTGTTGCAGACGCTGGAGACGACTAAGTTTGTGGGTTTGAGCTTGTAATGTTCCAGATGCCAAAGATCAGATTCACGTCAGAGGAAGAACTAGCGGAGTGCTCGCTACGATCCGAAGCAACTGACAGTGCGTAATTTACATCCGCCGCGGCAGATTGGTTCCCTGGCGTCAAATAGTTGACAACACANCCACGCTTCCGGCGCACAAGCTCAGCGTCATCAGCGGTTTGTTGTTGTTAGAGTTGCCTGTCAGCGCTTGTTTCGGATGGAATACGTATGATGCCCGAGATTTCGCAGCGTCTGATGTCGAATGAGGTACTTGTGCTTGTTTGCTACGAGGTCGATGATACAGCTTTAGAACAGTCATAATTTTGTTAAAAGCCAGATCGACCTGCGTGGCCATACACATTGAAATGAGAAGCCAGGGTCAATGAGAAAATGTTCTCAAGATAACCAGCGACGCCAGGAAGAGGTGAAAAACTCCGCTGTCCCTCCAAATATTTAAGAACACTCTTTAAATTACAGATCAGCACTGCCAGGAAATCGAGATAATCAGAGTCTAGCTTTTAAATATAATTTGTTTTGTTTTCATTTGTGCCTTATTTTCTTTTTGCGTGTACATGGTCAAAGGTGGCAGACATTGGGACCGTATTGTATAAAAACTTTCCGTGTGTCATCTTTACAGCAAACACATTTTACCATCCTGTTTTCCTGTAACTATATCCATGCGTAAGCGTCAATAATATGTTTTTTTGCGATAATTTGTCTTGCTCTATATTGTCTATACGTACGGTGCTGGATATGAAGTAACGGGAAATGTCACACAAAGGTCACAGAGAAGAGTTTTTGAAACCCCGTCGTCTAGAAATGTGCAAAAATGATTGCGTTAATAGGCACAGCGCATCGTAGTGTTGCTGTTTGTATTAGCGCAAGGCGCAAATATCCGGGTTCGAAACAACGACAGCAAAAGCTCTCTGTACATAGCTGAAAGTTTTCCCAAGCTTGCCCTTGGGAGCCCGAATAAACCCTTAGGCAGTCAAGCCGATACCCTCAATCGGAAGGTTTGGAGAAGAGGTTAATTATCAGGCATATAATTAAATGCCACCTAACACGGCGTTTGGTATTTGACTTATTTTTGAACAGATTAGGTTTCAGCTATGTTGAATATACAACAGGCCTCTCATGTGCATGCAATCTGAAAAAGCACCAGTAGCATTACAGAGGAGAATAGTAAAAGCAGGCAAAAAGCCTTCGTCCATCTAAAACAGGTCTGAGCCAAACGTTTTGACCCAAGGGACAAAATTCGCGACTGCCTGGCCACTGGAAGGCCGGTCCGCCGGATACAGTGCGATTTACGTATTCTAAGCAAAAATAGATTGTTAAAATGTACTGTAGTACATTAATAACAATAAAATCATACCATTTTCTTTACGCTTTCAGCCAATGCTGTTGCACTACTGTTTACAATCGGAAACGTGGTGTTTGAAAAAAACGTGCAAGGTATTTGGCGGGCCGGATTAAACTGGTCGGACGGCCACGCCTGATTTGAAAGAAGCACACAAGAAAACAAATTAACAAAAATGCAAGGAAAGCAAGAAAAGGACAAGCAAGATTCTCTTAAGCAAAAAGCAGCGATCCAAAAAATTCTCAGGTGGAAAATGTTAACAACAATATTTTGCTGAAAACCAACCACTAATTGACAGAAGTGACTTAAATGTATGGAAAATTTAGGACTGTGGTAGCAGTGATTCATACATACAGTATATCTTTTAAGCAGGCAGAACGTTAAATTTTTGTGTCACTGTTCTTGGCGCCTGCATGGGAAAAGGATGCTGATATACATCTTTTTCAGAACCGTCTTCTGAAATATCGCTTGAGGGTATACCCTGCATAATAGTCATGTATCATTTCCATTCGAGTGAGAGTTTGTCTCCGATCTATGACAGCTCCAGCTAGGTATCAAGTCAGAGGAAGGAGGGCGGCCCGGGATTTAAAGGCGTCACGTTCTTCAGGTGAAGTTGCTTGTTATGTTCGTCCAGCAGTGTTTGTAACGCTCGTCCAGCATGGTGCAAGCGGAAAAATAAGGTCATGGGTTGCAATCATGAGCGTCATGACCTCGTGGATCGCGTGCGTCGCTCAGGTTAACATCAGCACGTAATCTAAATACGATCTTTGTGCAGCGCTAGATGTTGCAAGGATATCTATGGAACAAAAGAGGGTGTGGAAATGTCCGGCCGGGACTCCAAATGCCACTAGAGTTCCCATGACGGTAGGTTTCGTAGAAACAAACCTGCTGCGTGATGGGAAAGACAAGGGTTGCGATTGCACCGTCGCGAGCAGCTCGGTGATGCAAGCTTTCGTCTTGTCAGCACGCAAAGGAAACGTACTCGATGTAAATGCTTAAGGCCGCCTGGATGTTCATGCTGGCTCAGTGTTGTACGTTTGAGATGGCAGACGCAGAGCGCATCCTCCAGCCGGCCTCGTTTTGCATCCATGCTTTGCAGCGCGCCAGTTTAGTATCCGCTGTGCGGAACAGACGATCACGTTGGAGGTGTGAGTTTACTTGCTTCCAGGGCCCTGGTTGTGTATAGTCGCACGGTGCATCGACAGTGCTGGCATGTTTTACAGTATATTGCATCTTTCTTTGCGTCTTCGTGGGAAAAGGTTGTCAGTGACGAGAGAACTTGCAAAGCTGTCTGAAAAAGATTAGCCGTTAAAATACAACAAATATTTTAGCAACTGGTTGAACGAACGCGCTTGCCGAAGTGCTTATTCAATTTAGTGCAGAGCGGTAGCTTATTATTACCTGGGTAGAGAACAAAAAAAGTTTTAAAATATATGGCGCTGGTCCAGCAAGAATGTCCATGGTACCACTGTTTTGTCGCTAGCGTTCGCTTTTCAATTACGAAAAAAGCCTGACCTTGCCAAACCTACATCATCATTGAAACTTCTGTGATTTCACAGGACGTCCGTGATTGTTTATTCTATTAAACACTCGAGTCGTGAAACTCGAGCTTTAGTTTGAATGGGAGCGGTGTAAGAATTGGAAATAAACTTTGATCCAATCAGCTAATGTCAAGGGTTTTGTTTCTGCATGGAAATGTCAGGCTCTGTCCCTGGCATACATTGCGATAGCTGCAGGAAGATTTGATTTGCATGGCTAGTGTAAAATGCGCTTGTACGTGGTATACATAGGAAATTAACACGCTTTGGTACGATAGGCACACCAGCAAAGCGCTGCGCGAAATTGCAAAAAAATGCTGGGGAGCGACATCGGCGCAGTTTGTGAAAATCAAAACTGAATATGGCTAAAAAAGAAGCAAGATTTTAAAGTGTAAATGTAACTTATAAAAGACGAACGTTTTCTGTACGAGTGAGTCGTCGTTCAAGGATAGACCGATAATCGTTCCCATTCTGCTCAGCATCTTGATTCTTGAAGATTGTAGTGTGGAGGTACGAGGTAAGCAGTGCCTGTCGCGTGTTTGTCGTAAACAGATGAGTTTCAGTAAAACAAACAGGTTGTTTCGGATGCTTGTGGCCGCGCTTGCAGCGCAGCGCTAGAGCTTCTTGATTTGTTGTTTTCGAGCTAACTACCAGTAACTCGCATGTTGGTGTGTAGCTCTGGTTGTAAACACTAGCGGTAGTAAGCCCTTGCGGGAAGTTAATGAAGTTCACCGAGGTTCCCTGCGGATTCCATCGCGGTAGATTCAAGGCGCCTCAGCAACAGTCTGCTTTTTGACAAATGCAATCTTCAGCTGCGTTTGAACAGCAGCTTGTTGTGTGCGAGTAGACAATAGACGGTAACGGCCCCCAACGAAGCCATCACAACAACGGGAAAACGATTTACTACAGGGGTGGGCAATTGATTGGCTCGGGGGCCACTTTCAGAAGGCTGCGTATAGCGGAGGACCGTACCTTCTAATGGACTTTGAAACAAGTCTCGGTTCAAGTTAGCTCGGCACTAACGTTTACTGTGATCAGTTGGAGGATATTTCAAATTTGAAAATTTTCCTGAAAGCTTCTATGGGGCACTGAAAACGTTGTGGTGGGCCACATGTGGCCCGCGAGCCCCTATTTGCCCACCCCTCATTTAGTATCTTGCAGAAATAGCCAGTGGACAAACTCGATAACTTCTACAGATCAACTCCAGCAGTGAGTTAAGTTGACTGACGGCTCATCTCAGCAATGGCTTCCTATTCTCACCAGGTAATTTTCTTTGCCATTTGTGTCAAAAACGTCACTGCTTCTGAAAAGGTTTCGAATTTTGGTTTTGGCTTTGTAAGAAGTCATACGTACATACCAAACACCGTCGACGATGGTCTAACCGTGGGTATTGCACCCGCGGCCGGCGATTTTTCGACGCGCTGTATTTCTGCGGAAGTTACGCGTGTGAGTGATTGTTGTGACGCAGCGTTGCGTCACAAACAACATATGGGTCTGTTTGAACCCGGTTTAGGGTGCGCTGCCAGCCGATTTGAGTAATGCGGCCCCTGCTCTATCGGGCTGAGATTTCTTGAACATTTCCTTAGTGATTGGTTGGAAATCTTTCTGAAAGCTTACTCCTATTGAACACCGAACGATGGAATGACTCCCCCTTTGGGACCTCAGTTTTCTGAAGCGTGCCCGCGTCACCGCCAGGGTCTTCGAAAGTACGAAGCCAGCGATTATGTTTTCGCTTAAAAGGAAGTCTCGCCGCAGTTGTTTTCCACACTGTTAGAAATGTGCTGTGGGTGTCAGTTGTACCTATGTGATTCTTTAGATACGCCTGAACGCCTGATCTAGACGTCTAACTAGTAAACGGAGGCTGATTGTGACAACGTGCAAGTTTAAGTTTGGGCGCTGTACGGCAATGGCGGGCCATTTGTTTCGCGGCAGGCTTTAGTTTTTATAACGCAAAATAGCGACCGGGTGATAATTGATTAACCGGGTTGAGCTGTGTTCGAGTTCAGATAAAGTTGTGATCGAGTGAAACGATAAGGGTGAAAGACTAAGCTGAGCGATTCGTTTAACAGCGTAAAATTGATGAAATCACGTCTCATTACTGCAACAGCCTGCGGAATTACAGGTTAGTTCAGTGGCCAGAAGCACGTGCATAACTGCACATTCGGGCAATCAGTTGATTATCCTCATACGATTGCACGATTACTAGTGCATAAGTTAGTTTTTCTGTAAGTTGTTCTGCAGTGGAATTACTTTACCGAATAAACTAGAACGAATTCAAAACTGTAAAGCCCTGGGTCCTGGGCGAAGCACAAGACGAGAGCATGTTTTCTTCGCTGTCCACGTGGGATATTGCGTACGGCCTGCGGCACACAAGGCAAAATTTCTTTCTGATGGCAAGATGCAGCCCGTATTGCTGGAAGAACTACCATCTGTCGCGTGGCTGGTCGTTTGTGCAGCGGCTTCCCGTAGGAAAACTCATGACAATGGTATGCTGCCCATCTGTACCTGATGGCCGTCTGTCTGAATTACACGTGTATTGACACCAGCAGATTTCGTAGAACCGGTGTGTTGCCAGCCGTTGCATGTGGGTTTGTTAGACTTCAGTTAAAGACCGACAGGTTGTGTGACTGTCATAGTACTTTGCATAGTTTCAAACCCTTTAAAATTTTTGGTGTACGATCACTCAGCCAGTAAATACGTTTATGCATCACGTTGCTGAAGGTAATCATTTAGCATTGTTCATATTTTATCCATCTGTGCAAATCAATGTTTACTGATTTTCTTTGAGCACCACGTGGAGGTCGAATGGCGTCGCTGCTCACCACTGGTTTCAGAAAAACGTAGTCTGGGTCTGTTTTCAATAGTTTGTTTTCGTTGACCAACCACCAAAAATTACTTTTTACAGATAATGGCGTCATAATGTCTCCTATCTCTTACTCTCCAAAAAGAATGTGACTCTGATCCGATGGGGTGCGATTCCATACGTTTCAAAACTAAAACTTGGTCGTAAACTTGATGACGCTCGCGTACGTCCTCGTAACGTTTGCGTGCCACCGAGTTCACGCGTGCCGCAAGTTGGGATTTGCTCTTGTCCGATATGACGTAATAAACACTGAGCTCGTGAAGGCTGAGAGCAAGGCCTGCGACCGCACCGGACGTTGTGCCCAGAAATGAGCAATATGGGGCAGAGAAACGAGAATTCGAGCAAATGTTTTTTGTTGTTGCCACTCCACTTTTTCCGTACGTGCCCAGGCCAGTAATGGGAAACCATGATGCATTTGCAGTTTTGGCCCGCCGCCACCCTCACGAGTCATGGCCAGTGTGTGTTGTTTATTCCAAACTTTATAGAACTCTTGTCTCATGTTTCGAAACTAACAACTATGAAAAAAGTCTTGTTTAACTTTTAGCGGAAGGTTTGTTCCAGATTTTTCAATTTATTTTTTCTGTTGCCTGCAAGGTTCGTTACCAGGAAAGCTGTAATGACCATCACTTTTCACTTTGCCAGCCGTTTTTGAGGTACGAGTGCCATTTTTAGGAAACCTCTAAAGGTAAACGCGGTTTGCCCTACGTTGTTATAGGACGAGGCCAAGGCAGGGTTGCCAGATTGGCCTTTTTAGGCCAAATTTCAAAAATTTGGCCTCGTTTCAAGTTGGTTGGCCTAGAAAATTTTCAGTGGTCTTTTGGCTTTTTTGGCCTCATCTCAAGTTGGCTGGCCTTAAAAAAATCGTTTGGCCTTTTGGCTCTTATTTGGCCTTTTTTACGCTGAAATAGGTGCTTATGAAGGAAAATATTGCTATTTCATTTTTTTCGGCAAAATTCTTGTGATAAATGCTATATCAGACGCCCGCATTCTGATATTAGTAATATTTGAGGGACGCTAGATTCGAAATTAAATTTTTGTGTGATCACTGGAAATGTGTGCACTCACTGCACTGTGTAGTGTCTATTGTGTTGTAAGCACAAAACAGTCTGTGCTTGCAGAGAGGTCTGCGTCTCCGCGTTAGAAATGCGATAATTACTCTTATGATTCAGATCGCAAGTACAGGAGTGAATGGGAGAGAGTTCCGTGCAGAAAGCTGCCGATGGATCAGTGTGCAAACTGTGGCACCATTGTACCCAAAGTGTTCAATTTCGCAAACCATGAAAAGTCAGGGACGATCAGTGCTCTAGTACAATGCCAAGCAAGATTTAATCATAATTTCGAAAAAATTTTTTTTTGATATTCTTAAATTTAGATGTTTTTTGTGACGAAGGAATGGCAGTACCGCAAATAAAGTTTGTCTTTTTTGTTGGCCTTTAAACAGTCAGTTTGGCCTTTTTCTGGCCTCTTTTTAGCATTGTTTGGCTTTTTATTGAAATTTTCATCTGGCAACCATGGTGGGCCAAGGGTGGGAAAACCTGCTGCCCGCGTCAACATTTAAAATGGCCCGCATCAGAAACCTATGCGTTACAACACAATATCGCGCCAAAATCAAGCTCCATGATAAGCAGATATTAAGGCAGTTAATGAAGAGAAGTCTCTCATACCCCTCATAGGTTTCTATCCTTATTTTCCTCTGGAAGATAAAGTTAGAAGTTTAGCATAGAAGTAAATCATTTTTGCGGCCTGCCAGCGATACTCAACAATTCATGTGGCCCGTGATAGGAAATGGGTTCCCTACCCCTATTCTGGAGTAGTTGTGCAACACTGCGAGACTCCATACTTTCATCCCCGACACCGGTACCCACCCTCCTGGAATGACTCCTCCGAGAACAGCGTGGGTTCGGCTTAACCGCTTCTGCACCGGTATCGGACGTTTCCGCTTCTGCTTGCACAAATGGGGTATGGCCTCCTCTACGGCCTGTGAGTGCGGCGCAGAAGAGCAAACCGTCGACCATGTCGTCCTCCAATGTCCAATCCATCGACCTCCCAATGGACTGCGCGGTCTGACCGTTCTGGACGATGAGACAATCGAATGTCTGCTCAACAGCTGCACCGAGATCTAAAGTGCGGCCTAGCTGTAGACAGCAACAATTCGCTCAAACGACGAAGACCCTGTTCTACGCGCTTCTGGCATCCCACATGGAACGATTTTATCAACAATCACGCAACTGTTTAAGTCAGGAAATATGTGGACATGTCTAATAATCACTCGACAATTTAAGCACAGAAGCTGTACGGCTGTGTATAAACACTGTACCGTTATATAACCGAACCAGCTTGGCATTGAACAGGTTTGTATGAATGCATGAAGCTAGCTTATGAAAAAATCCCCAGAAAATTATGGGCGTATTCAAAAAAGTTGCGAAACAGTTTGTGCTTTCGTTTGGTGCTTCAGCACTCTTGACTTGAGTGATTACAGGATTCTGCGTGAATTGTATGTGAATTACTCTGCTGTTTCTCACGTTTGCACTGCATTCTCTACATCAGTGCTTCTTAACCTTTTTCGGTTTCATTCACCCCTGCCATCGATTGCTGCATTCTCATTCACCCTATTGTGAATATATGACTGATGCGACAATAATCATAATGCATCGAGTTGTTCATTGTTAGACCACAGTATTTGCTGTACTTTATCCACAGCATGCTTTCCTCCATGCAACAAATTGGCTACGATATTCAAATATGGTTTGATTACAGACTCAGCTTCACAAAATGTTTTTTTTCGTTACATCAGCTCATGCGCTATTTGAAGAGGAAATAAGGGGATTTTTACGAGCAGAGTCATTTACGGCTGATGAATGGAGGGAATTTCACTGTTTGCTGAAATATTCGTGCTGTTGCTTGAAAAATTGCGGGGCGTTCTGATAACGCCGCGTTTAGTTTGTAAATGACTGCAGCATGGAATGAACCAAAACTGGTTTCTATATTTAAAATATCAAAATATGCATTGAGCTGACGGCTCATGGCTCGCTTCTTTACTTCTAGGATGAAACAGCCCATACCGCTACTTAACATAATCATCATCTAACTTTCGCCTTCTAATTTTTGAAGGTAGCTTTTCTTGACACTAACTTCCTTTTTTAAACCTGATTCTTTAACTGCGAAGCTGATGAAGCTGGCGTGTCTTGATTGATTTCTTCTATAGATTTGTATTTACTTTTATCAAAACATAATGTTTTGTACGTCATTCGTAGACATTGTGCAGCCATTACCTGAAATATAAACGCATATTAGATGTTGGAACAGTACCAAACTGGTAACAAACAAATATCACCAATAGGCTACTCCTGTACTTCGATTGGTTAGGCTTACACTTCGATTCATAAGGCTACTCTGATGAGTGTTCATGTGTTTGAAACTTTCGAAAGCATTGCGATTCTAGCAGATAACGTTTATACAGGAGTACAGGACGCTCTTGCAGAGCACAGCAAGAGACTCCACTGTGCGATTGAATAAAACATGGCGTCTCTCGGTAAAATCTATCCCCATTACGTACAGGTAATCGCCAGCGGGGGGGCAAGTGGTGCCCGGCCCCAAATTTAAAATCTGTGCCCCCATTTCATGTTTGGCTCCGGTTGCTGCGTCCATCTAGTATTGTATTGAAAAATGTGTCCCCCTTGTGGTTTTTAACCCTCCCCTGCTGCGAAATCTTGGCGGCGGGCCTGATTACGTAATAGACGTGGCTAATTGCACCATAGTACGGTTTATCTGAAGTGATAAGTTTCTGACTACTGAAGATGCAAAGTTAGAACGCTTGAAGTTGGCCATTTTGGTCACGATTGCTGATATGTTTTGGGTAAGAAAAACAAGATAAACGTGTGTTATAAGAGGATACAAAAATTAGGAACAGAAATTTAATTCACCCTTCGTTCACCCCTCTTCATTCATCCTTGCAAAAATTTTATTCACCCTGGGGTGAACCATTCACCTGGATAAGAAGCACTGCTCTACTCTACAACACTACCCAAACCTATCCACCTATTGCTTTGCACTGCTAGGCTGTTTGCATTGGTTGCAAGACTTTTAATGGAAGTATTATGATCTGTTTGTCTTCTGGGGCAGCTAGAAAAAGAACATACTGCAATTTCAAATGCTTAATATCACAAAAAGTACGAAAACATCGGTTTTTGTGACAGCTTTGATGCAGCTTAAACTTGTTTTTTTGGAAATTCCTCTTCAATGATGTGATTTTGTCGTAATAGTGAAGTCACAGCACTACGTTTACATGATCATGCGCATATTAGTAGCAAGTACGATGCACCTGTCAAATGCCGTCAGGAGTCTCATCCCGCTATGTTCCCATCTTCATGCCATTTAACTAAAGTTGCGTCTAGGCGTTGTGTGTGTATCGCTGCTGTTACAGCTGAGTATGCATAATGACTGACCCATGGTCAGCTGACTGGATGACGTCCGGGTCCTTTCGCTGGCCATGTAAAATAAACAAGCATTGTCTTCTCTGTCACCCCTTCTCATGCTATACACCTCCCTTCGTGCCATTTTTCGCTACTTTTGCCAATTCGTTTCAAATAGTTTGCAAGCGAATCAGAAATAATTTTTAAAATACACAATTTCAACATCGCGTAACAACTGCATCTGCGTTTATCTTCTTTGTTTTGTTTATCACTTATCTTTAAAATAGCTCGAATCTGACTGCCGGCGTTGTGTCAACGATTTGGTTTGAAACTTGTTTATCGAAAACGAGCTGACCTGGCAGGCAGGTAAATCCATGAGTCCTGCGAAAGTGCAGGTCGCGCCAAGGTGCCAACTAACTTGCGTTCGGTTGACCGTCTGGTCAAGCCATCTGCGATGTACATACGAAAAAAGTCATACCAGAGTTAGGTCGATCTGTCGTCGCTATAGTACAGGAGACGCGTTTTGCGTCTTGTTACAGGTGGGACCCTTTGATGTTCCTTGAGGACATCTTGTCTAGATCACTTTCTTTGTTGATGATGACGAACCAAGGTTTGAGCAAAAAAATGACGGTTGGTTCTAAAACTGAAAACCGTTTATTTAAACTTGAAGATACATCCATTGGTTAGGCCCGCGCATCTAAGATAGAAGTCTACACTCAGTTTCAATAAACGTTGTAGCCTATGTTTAGAAGCAGTATATACCGATGTGTCTGAATTTGCATTATTCGGTGCTGCGTCAAGTACAGCTGGGTAGAAATTGGTGCAGAAATAGCGTCATGTTAAGCAGTAGCATCATGTATAGTTTAATTGTAAATCCGTGACTGGTTTTCGGAGACACTGCTGGCTGCAAAAGTTAGCTACGCTTGATTAATGTAATCAAAAGGGGTCAGGTTGCGGTCACCAGTTAACTTGGCTCGTTTCGCTGGGATTTCTGTGGAGTTGTTCCAGACGTTGACTTTCTGTTAATTTTTTGACTTTTTTACGTCGTCATAGTTTGTGTGAGGCGTTTATTGGTCAACTGCCTTGTGCTAAATCGACGTTTGTTGCAGTTAGCTGCATATATAGAGATCTCGTGGTTTGATCGCGATGTGCCAGCACTAAGATGAAATACTTCTTACATCGCCTTCCGAGTCACCAACAAGTCATGTAAATTGAAAAACCTCAGAGATTGAATTAAAACAAACTACAGAAACAACGGATCAGCTGTCAGGATTTAGTGCCTTCAACTGCTGGTCAAACATACGGAACAGGTTGTCAAGTCAATTAGTGGGAAAATGCGCGAGCTGCTAATTGATAAGTACTCTTGTGTGGCATGTATTTCTTGGGAAGTCACGGCACAGGTCAGTCACATATCAATGAGATTCACTGTCCGATAAGATTTGAACTTTAGGCCAACTTTGTTTGCAAATTATTATAAGTTTGTCTCTTGTTTGTTTCACGCTGCGCTGTAGCGTAGCAGAAGACCTAGCAACTCGACCATGTCACAATGTCGTTTCATGGACAAATTTTCAGATGGTCTGTTTAAGTTATAACGCCTGTAATACTATTTATGCAAAGCACTTATCGTCGCCCGGGCATTATAAAAATCTAGACATAAATACGTTCAACAGCGAAAAATGCCGATTCAAATGATATCGTTTTGTAGGTTTAGAAAACTAATACGACTTGAAGCGATGCCGCAAGATCTAGTTTGATTTTATGTATAAAACTCTGCAATGAAATCAAATGCAAACTTACAGTTAACAAAGTGTGATGCTAAGCTTGGTGGCTTATTCAATTTAGTTATATGATTAAAAACAGAAGAACCAGTGCTTCTCGAGATATTTGGAATTTAGTCAAGTCAAGTCGTGTTTGCGCTGCAAGTACTCAACAATAAAACATGTTTCAACAGACAAAGCTTGAACAAATAGCACAGGTTGGGCGAAAGACGGCCAAAGCTGTCACCTAATCAAGACCACCTATATTTAATGACTGTCAAATTTCAAAAGTACAGGTGAGGCAAAAACATGAGTTCAAAATGAAATAAAAACAACACAAGGAAACCAAAAGTGTGCTCAGTTTAAGGTTAACGCTCAATAACACCTTACAAATCACATGCTGTGTATATCATACATACGAGTCAATACCCAGTAAGCAGTCGCAATTTTACCCGATAGGAAAACATGTGTAATGTTAGCGTTTTAATATTATTAGAAATACAACCCCATGCAACAGGTCCTACGTACTGCAACATTTTTTATCATAATTAGTTCTAACACGTTTGTGACTAAAATTTTCTGAGACTTGTTGTCACGTGCCCAGAAGCGAATTTTCATGTTCGGGGCCCCAGGCTATTTAGATTCCCCCTCTGGAAGCTTTGCGACGACCGACGTCATGCAAATTAGCACTACACGTGCTCGTTACATTCACTTGACAAGTTGTTCCAATTCAAAAACATATTACCATATTCTGAATTCCGTCGATATCAGGAACAAAAGCAGTCAATTAAACTGACGAAAAAGGCAGGGGTGAAGTTATATGACCACACTCGCGTTACATATTTATTGCGTACCTCACTGGCCTCTTGTAATCTGAAAAATGGTTTCAGGCCTTTTGTTCCACAAATTATACGCAAAATAACCAATTCTCAAGGCCATTCAAAGAGAATGCTCATTGTCATTTACTTCAATCCTTCGCGCTCATTCTTCTATAGCAGGCTTACACAACATACGGCCTGTGGGACGCATGCGGCCCGCGAAAGCTTTTCTTGCGGCCCGCGAGAGCTTTGTCAATTGTAGAAAATATTGCAAGTCTCGACCTCGAATAAGTAATTGTCGTTCCAGAATTTCTTCCACACTACAACGAAATCTCTACATCGAAATAAAATAGATATTTTTTGCGGCCCGCGGCAAATTTATGTTGATAATTTGACCCTTCGAACATTTCGAGGCGTGTTGACCTGTTCTATAGAGATTTTTTTTAGCGGTATGGTGAAAAAACGTGCGTTGAAACCAAACCAAAAATGCAGATATGTAGTTGCTTACAGAAATGCTGGAAATTGTCTTTACTCCCACAATTTCGGGGGCCCTAGGTTTGGGCCTTTTTGTCCCAATGGTAAATCCACGCCTGCATGTGCCATGATCATGTATGCAGTGCAGTTTTGAAAAAATGTTATCAAAAGATGAAGGCAGGATATGTGCTTTGAAACAGGCTCTTATGACGTTTTTTATCGGTTTCTCAAAACTTTGCGAACAACGTGACCAGTAAGAAGTTTTCGTACTGTTTTCTAGTTTGCAATTTTCGCGTGGACCAAAGTGAAAATTGGATGTCGGTGCCTAGAACGAATGTACGGTTTGAAACATGAACCTCAAACTTCACACATTGTGAAACCTACAAAATAAAATTCTGTTCTGGACTTGTAGCTTTCAAATCACCGGTTTGTTTCATGTTGAGAAGGGTTTATGTACTTGATTTGGATATTATTTTGCGGAAAAAGGTTTGGCACAGGTAGAGTAGATGCTGAGGAAGGTAACAACAAGATGCTTCGCTTTGTTGGGAGTGCTGAAGGACACAAGGTAATTGGCAAATTTAACACAAAATAGCCAGCAAATTCGGATTGCAGTGATGTGAAAGCGGCGTCGTAAAACACATTCAAAACAGAAATTACGTCAACAGGCATGCTGCCACTGCTGTAGCAGCCTGTGAGCGCAGCAAGCTTCAGTATTATCAAAGCGCTAATCCGGCAAAATTGTGTCACGTACCTGCTTCTACCAGTTACTGCCAGTTTTAAGTTATTCTGCGACTGGTGGGCGTTTTCTATGCGAAAACTGATGCTATAGTTTTGCAAAAGTCTGTCAAAAGTGACTCATGCCATCCTGTATTCCACTTCGGTGAGGTGGGCTGTGCCGATACAACGGTGCGAAGTTTGTCATTAACATTTTGAAGCAACGAAATAAAATGAACGTAGACACTAGACAACGCAATGGCGTTTTCATGCCGTTCATTGCTAAATATAGACACAGATTTGTATTCGCATTTCATTGGTCATCACACTGGTATGGAACAAGCGAAGTTTTTTGTGAAATACTACGGGCCAAAACTCAAAGCTATTTCAATATGGGGCTAAGGACAGGTTTGCGTCTTTGTTTTTAACAATAATTAAGCTACCCCGTGACTTCCACGTAGCTTAAGCGATTTTCGCTACGCCGAATGTTTGTAGAAAGGTTGCCCGGGAGAAACTCCAGCAGGAGGAATGCAAACGACGCTAAATTTTGGTTGCACCTGTCCTTACAACTTTAATGCATTCATATAAGCCTGGTTGATGGGTTTGGAATTGTGTTTTCTACAAACTAACGTATTTGAACGTGACAGCGTTGGAAACGAAGGTGATCTTCGTCCCATAAAGTGAAAAACAGCTGTAAAAAGCACAGAAGTTTCATGAGCGTGTTTCGAAAATTTAGTTTGTCTTTTGGCGGATCGTAACAACAAGTTAAACTGGCCTCGCCGTCTCAATAACATGTTACCCTATGGCCACGCTTGTCTTGTGAAATCAATTCAGAAAATAGGCAGGTGTTTGTGCAACGTTCGGCAACTGCTTCTTGTTGTCAGAAACCTCATTCGTTCTGCAGTGAAGAGTCAACCTCGTGTAAATGACGTTAAACTGATTTTCTCGCATCAAGCAGTTCGCCAGCGAATCTATCTCGCGTTGCTTGATAATGCTAGCAACAATGTGTGACGTAGAAACAACGTGTGACATTTTATTCTTGCAGTATGTTAGTGTCAGAAGTTGATTGATTTTGTTGAAGTTGTTTCAATCTGCTATGCCATCTAGCGGTCCACCTGCTCCAGCGGATGCCGCCAAGACTGCGTAAACCCGATGAAAAGCCATCGGGGAACAAGTGGCAGTGTCCCTCTGAACGAGACTCGTTTGCTACCACCGCGACAAGCCCTCAACGTTGCAACATTGCTGCGAGAAATTTCTTGCAAGTCAAGCGAAACCGGTGACTGGGACAAATCGAAGCTTTGCCGTTTTCTCCTGGCCGGTGTACTCAAAACATCAGGAGTTGGAAGTGGCTGCGAGTCGCAACGAAACCGGATTACAAACGAACAATTTACAAGATATTCCCGCAAACGGAAGCACTGTTCCGGCACCAAGTGCCAGTGGTAGGGCATTTTGTTTTGTCGCTTTTTTTCGTTTGAGTCTGCAATGCCAGTCCTGAATTGCAGCTGAATGCAAACGTTTACTTGGCACGCATGTTATGCAATGTAGTGAGGTTTGCGGTGCTTCAATGTTATAGTGCCAACTAGTAGACGCCCGGGACGCCAAAATTGGCCTGGGCTAATGCAACATTGTCCAAAGTTTGGAACAGAACAACAGCATGTCCAGTTGCTAGGGATTATTGCGTCAAAAAGCGTGTGATAACTGATAATCTATCATGTCGCTTCTGGGCAACGAACGTTTTAAGAAAAACCCTTGCCACAAAACCATTCAAAATATTTAAAAAAGTCCCAAACATACAGACAGAGCAAGTACCATGCTGCTGTTGCAAGTTATGTCAACTTTTGCCAGAACGAATAGCACCTGATTTCTCAAACACTTATTAGCACCCGAGCTTTCGCAAGCTGGTTGATACACAAGCCACAAACATTTTGAGAATAACAAACACATTAAAAACAGGTTATAAAACGGAATTTGAATAGTTTTTAATGCTTGTTGAATTAACCGCATTCAGCATCGATTCCAACGAAGCGGATTTCTGTACTCGTGCACAGCGCCGGAAGTACCATTCACTTTGTTCAACATTTAAACGAATAGTTGTGCAAATAACCTGTCTTTTTTAGTGCCTAAAATGCGGAGAAAGTTGCGCTTCAAGATTTTTATTTGTTGGTTATAGATTTCCTGTGTCGGAAACAAGCAAATTGATGCAGGCAGAAAATACAAACTACGTAGCTGCCAAAATTTTCAAAAAGATAGTTTATGCGGGTATTCAATCGCGATGTTCAGTGGAAGTTTTGCCCCAGCAAACACTTCTGCAGCAAACAGTAGTGCTTCTGTAGTCAAAGATGAATTTCTAAGTCTACACAGTAGCGACGCAGCTATAAGAAAGAGTTATTATGATTTTCTTATCAAAATGCTGTTTTAACAAACGTTGAACGGAAAGCGGTAATTTTCAAATTTCTTTAGTTTTTTAAATAAAAAATTACGTTCAAATAAACTTCAAAACTCTGGTGGTTGCAATGCTTAATCCAACCACATAAGGCAACATATCGGGTAGAAGTCATGCTGTTCGTTGAAATCGCCGAAGATGGATCGCAAACTGTTAAAACTGATGTTTTTGCAACTGCATTCGACTAAGAGAAATGTTGTAAGGTAAAAATGCTAAGGATACATTTAAAAGGCATCGTTAGCTACAGGGTTGTCATTTCTTATTTCTTGCGAAAGGTATCAGCACTTTTAAACCCCGGTGAATCAACTAAATAACGTAAATGTTAACTATTTGAAAATTCCCAAAAAGAATCGCGGGCCGCGTGGTTGAGACCCTGGTGTAGCTTGTGACGCCCTGTTAAAATATGTGACGTAAGATTCATTTGAAGCTTGAAAAAAATCTGCCTGTTCTTCGCACACACAGAGAGACAAACCAAACAATGAAGTGTGTCTTCAAAGTCAGGAGCAATGGAGTATGGGTATAGGTGGTTTCCATGCCACACTGAAGGTTGTTACTCGACCAAAGCCTTGAAAACTGTTCAAAGTACTGCAACCCTGTTCAATAAAGCTTTGAAAACTTAATTCTGATAAGAAACTAAGTTGCGAAGAACAACTGAAGCTGAACAAAACCTGTGATCCTGTTCTGGTCGTAACGCAGTTCTCAACTCATGATGGAAAGGTTGAGGGATCGATCCACGGCGTGACTTGTGTAACGTTTCCAGAGTAATAACGACCTCAAATTCCACCAATACTGCAGGAAGGGCCAATTACGCGTAAGCCTTGTGCCAATTCCAGGAAACAAAATGAAAATAAATTTTGATGCGATGGCGGCGGGAGAGCGACATAAAATAAAAACTGAAATATCAAAGAGCCTCCGGCAAAACGCGTCATTGTTAAGATCAGTGGCAAACTCCTCTTACATGGAAAAGGACGGCGTTTTTGTTCCCCAGCAGTGCGTGAGTTGCAACATCGGTTGATGTTTTTGTTATTTGCAAAGTGTTCGCGTTTCCGTTTGCCTTCGTTAAATGACCTTCTACGAAACAGATCGAATATTTTCGAAACATTGATTTGACAGCTTGAATCGCACAACAGCACCTTTGGCTGCAACAAATGAACCGTGCTGCATCCCGAAGAAAAGCCGCCTTCATTTCAACGCACCCGCCACATCCAGTCATTGCTTGACACGTTTCACTGGTGAAACAACGCGTCGCAAGCGTCGTCAGTGGCTTCGGGAAAACGTAACGTCACACGCTAGTGGTAAGATTGCGGCTCTGTAGGCCGAAGTATTCTCGCTACCGCTTGGTAATAATGGAACGCTCATGTGTTGTGTAGACAAACACAAACGTAGACGTAACTTCCTTTTTGCAGCGACGCTAGACAGGCTCATCGAGTTTGAGAGGCGCAAATGTAAGATCTTGTCGTGCAATTGTCTCTGATTGTAGAATTGCTGAATGACGTCGTAGCCCAACGTTGTTGACCTTTGCTTATTGTTCAATGCAGCAGACATTTGGTATGGCTTCTTTCCAATTTTGAAATGCACGTATTTTTTTACAAGTGAGATAGATGATCGTGGCGCAAGCAGCCAACATTCCACGCACCGGTTTGCTCCTCAAGCTCCCAAATGACAAAAACTAATGCGCTTGCTTCCGAATGTTAGGCGTAACGGTCAAGTATGTTTTCGAAACCTGCGAAAGGAAGTGTTCTTTGAACGCAACTGCGTCCAAGAGGCACGCAACGAGCCGTTTGTGTTTACGAAATTTCATTATTAGGAATTTATTCCGTCTCAAAACGAAAAGCGACGGACAGTGAAGATTTTGTTATTTTTCAGCAAACGCGAACGAAAACAACGATAAATTTCTCCCAAGTTCAGACGAGCTGCTGGACGAGACTCATCAGATACGCAGGCGGGAATCCGATTTGCTTTGCATACATCCCTGCGACGACTTCGACACCTTTTCCGTGCTGAGATTGCGAGTGCCAAGCAATAACAAGAACCCACTTTCGTGGAAGCAGAGTTCTTGCACTAGATCGGAAGTTGGCGATTCGTCACTGGCGTGCGCCAGCGCCGGCAGCGATCCGAAAGATTGGCGGAAACACGCGCTTGTGAACTGCAACATTGGTGAGCCACTCCTTGAGCTGTCAGAGCTGGACAGGTTTCTCGCCAACGGCACGAACCTTCAGCCGAAAGCAATAAAGAACTTTGGTTTATTTGAATCGTCGAAAACTGCCACGTTGTCACCTTTGCATCCGGCAAACCGCCTTCCTCGTTTGACCAACAAACCCCAGCATCGCCCGAGCGAAAAAACATCGCGAAATCGCCAGGCGCTCAGATACACAAGAAGTGATCCCGGTACAAGTGGAAATAAAGGCTGGAGACGCGCGGGGTCAGCGTCCCCGCAATTACTAATTGGAAGCTCAACCAACCTTGACAACAAGGATTCCTTCCTCTCCACAGCGACCAACGACTGTCTGCAGCCGTTAAATAGAAACACGAACGCAACAGTCACTTCACAGTCGTCTGCTAGTCAGGTGTCACCACTAACGAAACCTGTTTGCTCAGATTTGCAAGCCCCTCCTGCCGGAATATCCCTCTGCAGCGACACCGACATAAACTCCGACGCCAGTTCATTAGCTATTAGACTACAAGACCACCTGTCTACTGCCTCAAAAGACGACAGGTCTCCCGATATCGTTACGAACGCACGGCTTGGCACGTCATCGTCAGAAAGCAGCTTGCCTCAATCTGTTTCGACAGACCGGTGTTTCGACCGCTTCTTCTGCCTGAACTCTGTTCAACCCCTAAAACTACCACCGAAAAAAAGCATCGACTTAAAAACTACGAAAGCTAACACGCTGTCGCCGCTTGCCCCACCTTCCAGAAACTCTTCGCCCTTTTGGACAGCAAAATACCCAGGTCAAGGCGACATTGAGACCTCGAAAAGGAAAAACTCACCTTCACGAGAAAACGAACTTTTACTGCAGGCACCAAAGAGGTGGAGCGTATTCAAAAGGTCCCACTTGCGCAGCCTTGAGTCTTATAGGAAGTCCACGACGCAGCAACAGCAGCGGCGGAACTCGGCAGTCCTGCAGATCGCCCAGTCTTTTTCGAACAACCGGTCGACGTTCGACGCGGAAGAGGAGGAACTCCCGGTCGACGCCAGCAGTCGCCGACGCGAACTGTACGACTGCTGCAGTTGCTTGTTTTGCTTGCCATTCGACAGTGTCTCTTTTTCACACCGACTCACACGTCTCCGTAAGCTCCAGAACACCCAGAGCGAGGTCTCAAGAGACCGAAACGCCGCTTCCCTTTTTTTCCACCAGGCTAGCATGGGCTGCTTTCACAGTGTAGCCCACAAAACTAAAGTCGGACCCTGTCGGACCACAATCCACAGCGACGTACAAGCAAGCATTGACCCGACCCAGACCATCATCGAGGAATACTCTCCAATCGTTCTTCGCTACAGAACGCCATACTTCCGCGCTACAGCTGTGGTGACAATGCCCCCCATCACGAAAAAAGAGACGTGGACGGTAGGATGGATACAGGCCTGTGACCACATGAAATTCATTAACCAATACGGCAACCTCGGCTGGTAAGTTCTTGAGTGCTGATCCCCCGCAGTGCTTTTCAGCATGCTGGATTGTGTGGTACTGGTTTGCAGTCATATAACTTTTACCGTAAATTATCTGAGGTACAAGGAGGTTTTACTGCAAAACGTTTTCCAGGTGTTTTCGTTTTTGATTATATATCAACGCACAAAAGCTACGAAACATCGTCGGACGCTTATCGCGATCACAAAAGCTCAGTTGCCAAAGCTTCTCTCTCGCAATCTAATATTTTCGGAGGGCGATGATTGGGATTCAATGTTTGCTTGAATTAGCATTTTGTATAGCAGATCCAGTTCTTCTAACTCCCCCTGCTAAAAATGTTTGCTTTTAAGCGACCAAAGTTTGCAGTTTATGCGCGTATAGGGTGTCCCACAACGCGGTCTGGCATGTTCGATTATATCAGTTTACAAACTCCGAACGAATTGAGGAACTCAGATATGCCAGCAGGCCACTAGAAACAAAGTGGATCAGAAATTGTTGATTACGCGTACAAGTTCGTCTTCGTTATCTCACAATTTTCTCATGAATGTAGTTTACAAAAAATGTGTCCCTAAAACCGCAGAAGCATTTTGTAACAGCATCAAAACAGATTTCTTTTTTGTGTCAAGCTGTAAGTTATGAGGTCTGCGTTTGCAGCATTTAAAAGATTTTGTGGTCAACTGTGTGCTTTGTATTCCATACAGGCACTTCGTTGCGCTCAGCTAAAAAAACGTTTTGAGGTTGAAAAGTGGCTGTTTCCTGTTTTAATGTAAATTAAGGTAACGCACAAAGCCGAAGAGTCACGGGCAGAAGGCTAACGCAGCTGATGTTGAATGTTGAGACAAAGTGTGTTAATAAAAAACAGCAAACCTGTTTTGGTCTAAAAAAGTCTACATGGATGACTACGTCAGACAATTTTAGCAGATTGTATAGCATATTGTAAAGAGTGTATGGTGTAGCAGCATATTCTAAGTTATTTCATTCTGAAACGAATTACTTTGGTCCAAAAAGGGCAGTCAGGCTTCCAACGTTTGTCATACCACTTAAACGGCCGCGAAATTCGTTTTTCTTTGTTTATGTTGTGACGTTTCGCAGTTAACGATAAATTCTGACGCAACCTGACACATGCTGCAGAAAACGAAACGTCATATCCTGCATTAGGAAGTCACATGGCAATGTTTACATTTTTCGCTCCCACACCACAGGAAAGCTTGTTTCCTTTTTGCAAATCCAACTCAGTGAACCCGGAAGAAGCGGGTTGCTGTAATGACAACGAATAAAAGTCGGTCTGTCGAAGCCAAGAGACAAAGAGACCAAAACGACCACACATTGGAAAACAGTTTAAAGCACTGCTTTTTCATCCCTGAGTTCAAAAAAGCTTTAATTCGCGTAAGTGGTGCTTATCCTCACAGGCTGATCTGTCCTTGGGTATCTGTTGGTGACGAAGTGTGAGCAAAAACTACGCGTTGACATTGCGGATAGAACTTTAACAAAGGTCGATGACTTGAGCTGAAACTGAGGTACGAAATTTCGGAGAAAAATCTCAACAGCAACAACAATATGCAAGGCTGAATTCAACAATGCCGCTTACAGCGTAGCCATCTTTGTCACGTCGTGAAGCATACTCTGATAAGTGATTCCGAACCAAGGTGTCGCAGAATCTTCTGATTGTCCATTGAAACTTTTTACCTGGTTTCCGACAACAACTCTGCAGAAAAGCAAAAAACAGTCTCTGGCACACAAACAATTTGCTGGTGTGTGACACAACATTTCCTCCGAGTGTAATGCCAAAATCCCGGTGATAAAGGTCAGCTTCAAGGTGCAAACAAGTGTTAACACCATGCTAATCTCGCGAACGAGTACAGTTTACGAACATTTTTCAAAGTGTGTACGTTGAAACCCAGATCCTCGCAGGTTAAAACAGTGGTTCTTAATCGGGGGGAGCGCCCCCCAGGGGGGACGTCACTAAGTTTCTAGGGGGGCACGATGCCTTACGCTCCCTACAACGTGGAAGTTTGACCATTAAATTTACCAATAAATGCTTTTGTTTTTACAGCTTATTTAAAGTCAGGGGGCTTGAAACAAAGGACAATTACTTAAGGGTGGCTTTATAGAAAAAAGGTTAAGGTTAAGAACCATTGGGTTAGAAATGAATAATAATGTTTGTTTGGAGGTTCCATTGAACAGCGATTAATTTCCGCGTCCGAATCACAACAGATTCACGACTGCTAAAAGATGAAATTCCTATATATAGGTTTGCCTTGGATCAAAAATCTGGTGCAATAACAGTGCTACGAACCTATGAACTTGGCTGAGAAAAAAAGGGTCCACAGAGATAAGTGTTTGTTAGAGTTTAGGGGCTTCGCTTAAAAAAGGATAGAAAGCAGCAATTCCGTTTTGTGCACACAACGTTAAGAAACTAAACGTTAACACTTTGCATTATTAGGAACGTTTTAGGAAAAATAGAGCAGATACTGTATTTGGAAAGAAAACCGTGCAGCGTATAACGCTTGCGAAGTAAAAAGCAACATACATTTTTGCTCACTCTTCTCAATCAATTTAGTTTGATCGATTGATCAAGGTGGTTTAGTTGTTGGAGCTGTTCATATTTTTGAGGGAGAAATTAAGGCAATCTAACATCTGCCTTCAGTAAAACTAATGAAAAGATGGATATTTTATCATAAATGTAAATATGTGTTAAAGTGGATCATGACAATATTATAAAGGTCGTGCAAATTAAAAAACTTCTAAAAATGTCTTGCTGGTTTGAATAAAATTTGTATCATTACTTTCAAATAGCTTTACTCTGTTGACTTATGAAAAAGGATCACTATTTTTTAGTTTACCAATTTTATTCAGATTGTGCAAATTTAACAAATCTTGTTTGGATTTTCCTGTTAACATTGTCAGTTATCAGCGAAATTGAGAATCAAATGCAACTGGGTNTATATGANTAGTCCCCTTTTCCGAACCAGTTTTTTAGCATTTCTCATAAGGCAATGGCTGAAAACCATTGCTCCAGTGAAAGTGAGCAGTCATGACAATGAAACGCTCGCTGACCATTATGGAGAGATGGTGTTACACAAAACAAACGTTCAAAACGTTGTAGCTAACTTTCAACAAATGGATTTTCCAATGTTGCAGTGTGTTCGTTTGTATACGCATTAGCCATGTGGCAACTTTTTTAGATTACGTTTGACTTTTTCGATACTTAGTTTAGATGAACAACACCCAATTCCCATTGATCTCTGAGCAACGGGTTATGTGCCTCGAATATCATCTGCATTAACTTAATCAACAATTCGTAAGTTTGAGCAGAGCTACTTCGTACAACACCTGCTCAGCCTTTGAGTTCAAACGTTGCGTTTCTGAGTTTTTGTAAGATCAGAGCTGATCCCACACTTTCGTTGATGCATTTCCACGGCGACATACAATGCAAACCACCCGATCAAGTACTATGAGTCAAACAAAAAATTGGACTGCTACGTGTTCTAAACACGCCATATGTGTGTTGTGTAACCGCCCAAAGACTGCGTCTCTTCTTGCTCCTGCTTTCCTGAGTGTTGCTTATAACGCACCCGTGGAGATTTGTTACCAAGTGCCTGAATTGATGCTTTCAGCTCGAGTTGGGAAATTCCGGCATTGAAATCCGGAAAAATACCCGCAGTGAGCGACAGCGACGGTGTGTCCTATCCTTGGTACGGCAACACGACGGAAATCGCCACCATCGTCGGTCCGACCGACTCTTTCAACAGAATGACATTGTCGGTGAGTATTAGATGATATATCACATTGTTTCGTTTTCGTGTACAGGGAGGGCCGGATGGACACATCCCTGGGCGTCTGACCCGTCACTTTTTCTGGACCCCTAACTGTTTTTTCGAAGGTTTTCAGTCAAAATGTCAGTGATTTAGTCATATTATGATATCCACCGTTTATGCTGTTGTTTGAATCTCAGAAAATAATGGACTTGACTTGCAGCAAAAAAAACTGCAACGAGATTTAACGGCAGTTGGTGTTTTCTCATACAGCTGGTAGCAAGTAAATTCCATTTAAGCTGTATTCTCAGACAGCCAGTGATGGTTCGCGAAAAAAACTTACTTTACATCAACTGCGTTAAGATATTTCTCTGTAGGGTAATCTTATGACCATATTTCATTTAACCCCATATCGGTTTTGCGTGTTGGTCAGCAACTGCAAAAACTCTGCAGAAGCTTGAACGTTATGTAACCTTGTGTGTATCTGTCCGCTGCTTGTTTGAAGAGCTGAATGTCCATCATCATGAATGCCGTGGCTGCTGTGCGCCATCTTGAGTTTGGTGAACATTTCGCAACCTCAGCCACAAGGAGCGCACTTTATCATGAAAAAAATAATGAGTGCATGGATGATTTTGGCAGTTAAGTTGTTAAATTCGTTTTCGATGTCAGCTCTTTTGGTGCAATAATTCAGTGTATGATGAAAGAGATTGAAAGAACTTGAAAAGAAGATAAAAGGAACGTTGAAAATATACAATCCGGGTTTGAATCGCCTCGGCGCGACCCAGTATTTGACCCTTCGAGACCCTTGTTTGGGTCGCGACCCGTACTTTGGGAACCGCTGTTCTGGGATGATGGTATTTTTGATAATGTTCGTTTTCAACCGAGATTTTTAGTGATGTCCTCTCTGACTTACTGTGTGTTTGGATGGTGTTGTACGTTTGACCGATGCAGATCTTTTTCTCACTGTACGATAGCTTCTTGCAACAATACGAGAGTTCACACTGGCAAGTCTACAGCGTTTATACGTACGCTGAGCGGTTGCAAATCGTTACAACGAAACTGCGTTTCAGCAAGTGGGGGGTCTTACGGGCAAGTTTCGTGAAAATGCTTTTCACGATAAAGATGTTCGTGCTCGCCCTGCTTGACATGCACCTTGAAAAGTTTGTTAATAAACTTAAGCAAAACGTTGCGCTAAATAAATGGCATTTTCTATTACACCCACATACAGTTGTTCAACATTCAAGCAATTTTTACATCCGTTGTGGTAAAGTTTTCTGGTACTTGAGTCGAAGGCAGTGTCTAAATGAATTAGACGCTGTTGTGCCAGAATTGATATCAGAACGAGTATCTATGCAACGCGAACTTAAAAGTGCTTATGGGTTTGTCGTGCTGTGTTTCCTTTATCACTAATGGTGAGAGACTAGAATCTGCATAAGAATGATGCAGCGTAATTTACAACACCTTTGCTTCAATGCTGACTACTGAGCATCAGTTTATTCGCCAGTCTTTTCTCACTTACTATTCAATGAGGTAATGCCTTCTTTCGTCTCACTTGCGCCACCTATACTTCACCTCAGCGACCGCCGTGCGCTCCGCTGGCACGACAGTGTATGTAAGTCAACAAACGGAACTTTTGTCTTTAGAGTGTGCAGCACCTGTACGTAACAAAGGGTCAAACAAAAAATCTAATTGAAATTTTCTTTCTACACATCACGGGTCACTGATACCAATCGTCTAATACTACTCAACGGTATGACAAATCAGTTAACCCTCTCTCTTGTTGATTTGCTTTTCTTGTCTGCAATTTGGTTAACCTTTATATATAATATTAGATAAGCCGATTACCAATTTTCGTTTCTTATGTTGTGACACACTTAAAAAGATTTGATCCAGATGGTGCTTTTCTTTTTTGTTGCGTTTCCGTGGAACCATCACGAATTTTTGATACATGTAAGCTTGTGTTGCCGAACAATATAATGAATAGTAAGGACATGCTTGTTGAGCTAAGATGTCATGCAAGCTGCAACCGCAAATTCACGGATTAAAAAAGCTTTTCGGGCTTTGAAAATGTTCTCAATCTCTGAGTACCACATTGCAGTAAAAGGTTAATTGCCTGAACACGGCGTTAATGCGTCACACGCAGTCGCACGACAACATCTCGATGTGGTTTTAGCAACAAGGTATAAAAACCTCCGCAAACAAACATAGCTCACTGCGTTGTATCCACTATTTCACATGCTACAGCCAGGCCCGTAGCCACAGGAGGGCAATTCCCCCCGAATATTTTTGTGCCCCCCAAATTGTAGTGTGCCCAGAAAAAATTGTTTTAAANGTATAACAAAAACAACAGTCTTCCCACTTGAAAATGNATTTTGCCCCCCCAAACCTTAAAACCTGGCTACGGCCCTGACTACAGCCGGATACATCGTAAAGGCACCGAATACGCGATTGTTCTCTTAACTGTCCCTGTCCACAGATGAACGACAACTTTTATCCGTCGGTCACCTGGGACGTGCCTGTCAGCGAGGGCACCAATGCTCACCTGACCAGGATCGTGCGCGACCAGAGCTTTGTCACGTGGCTGGCTGCGATCAACGAGACGACGAAAGAGATCATCGTCCTGAAGACCGTGCGCTGGAAGTTCTACCTCGAGATCGACATCGACCCCAAGAAGCCGCTCGGCGAGCGAGCTCACGTCGTCGCGCCGCAATTTCAAGAACAGCCGATCGTGAGCAGTGGAGCGTGCGAGCGGACTTTCATCAGTAGCCCCGTGAAGGTGAAACGGAAAGGGGCGGTCAACAACAGCAACAGTAACTACGTTGGGCAGATCCCGATCAGCGCGCTGGTGAGGCCCAGTGCAAATAACGCGCAGACCTTGATCTGGAGGCCGACGAATCACCGACCGGTCATAGTGGTTCCGGCGAAAGAGTGCCACAAGGAGAAGAACGAGCTTGTACTTTTCAACGGTTGTTCGGCAATGCAAGGCAAAGAGTCGGTCATTAAGGAAGTCTCCAAGCAAGAAATTATCCGAATGCAACAGATGAGTAGGTGACTAGCAGCCTTTCACCTGGCGGCACGAAGATTTTTCTTTGCACGCGTTCATCGCAGGACTGTCATTTTCATGAAGCTTGATCATATGGATGCATTGCGCCGTTTTTTGTGGCGGTGCCAAAGCTGTTTATTCCGGGGTTTTTGAACACATAAAAATTTGTCTCTGTCCCGCCGAAGCCACGACTCGCAATCGCCAGTGAGATTTCGAATGATGGCTTGCGCTAGCGAATCGTGCCCATGGTTTCACCTGCAACATATCCCCAAATC
>JGI24159J19872_10000423_pt1 | contig 36797 bp, 20 predicted proteins | sample Ectturendosymbi4_FD_19872 | JGI IMG/M metagenome (IMG submission 19872) | reverse complement strand
AAAGATATAAACCCATCAATGCCTTGGCTGATGCTGTAATTACTGCAAAAGTTTGTTCCTTGCGAAAACCAAACCTACCAATGTTGTAAATGAAGCTACCTTTTTGTAAGATGCTTTTTCTTTCCAATTTGCATCCTACCAACCACTTCAACGTTGCTAAATTTCATGCGCAAATAAGCACAAAGTTGAAAAAACAAAGACATAGGTTCAATGTTCATAGCTTAAAGTTTGGGCCACACAAGCCGATTTATCGTCTTCCTTGGCAGTTTTTCAGCAATAACTCGTGAACCACCGAAGGTATGTCGACAGGTAAAACATTGCAAGAAAGGTTTTCATGAGATCTTTCAGATGGGTCTAACAGAAATGTATGTTTGCATTTGAAATTTCTGAGAAAATCTGCTTTTTTGCTTTGATTCTTGCCTTTTGGGAAAGTTCTTAAGGATTAAAATAATTTTCACACCAACATTTTAGTTTTTTCCCAAGACTATCCCTGGCCTAGAATGCTTGCAAGGACTGTACCAAGTCATTACCATTGTTCTAGGGTTGGGTAAAAACAATGTTACAGCAAAAAAGGCAATTTGAAAACAGCAATTTTTTTGGTTTCACATCAAAATCACTGCCGATACTGGATTTCTGAGTGCAGCGTTAGAAAAATGAAAAAATGCAACTACCGGTAATAACAAAAAGTCGAAACTTTTCGAAATGCTTCATTGAACTTTTTTTCCATTTTCAGCAACTTGTCAGAAGTTATTTGGATCATTGGTATAACATTTTTTATTCTCACTACTTCTGCCTCAAATTTGGTAGGATGTTGTAGGACACAGATGTGAAAATGTACTGCAACTTTCAGATTTTTGTGTTTGGAAGCGAAGATATGATATTTTATATGTGAAAAATGACCAAAACTCTTCTAAAAATCAACAAATGTATTTTTGGTACTTTCCAAAAATTTTGCGGAATTCTTTTATAAATTTTTTTACAAACTTTGGGTCCTGGCCTACATTTTCTGTGCCGAATGAATTTTTCTAACGTGTTTGTAGATTATTCTATGGGATTTTGAACATATCCACTCCTTTTGTTTTGACTACTCCGCTTTTTCAGTGTTTCCCCTGTTTGAGTTCACCAATGACGCCACAAAGCTATCACCAATACCTCAAAATATGCTCGGTGAAAAAACGTTTCGTATAATACCTTACTGGTGGACATAATTTTAGAGATTTGCGAGTTATCACAAAAGTTGTGCAGCAGTGTCAATATATCGGCTTCTGCGGTCCCTAAAGGGTTTCTTGCGAGAGTAAAAATACCAATAATCTCAGTGGAGCTGCTTCTTCGCGAGATGTTTTTTTCGTTTTTCTGTTGCCAAACTTCTTGCGAACATAAGCAACAAGTTGAAACAAATAAAAACAGTTGTGCAATGTTCATTACTTTAAAAGCTACACTGGAATGCTAGCGCTTTTGGTATGTCACACGAACACTGACCCCATGTGAATTTCACCCATTTTCAAAAAAATAACCTTGGTTATTTTTGGCCAAGGTTACGAAAGGTAAAAGTTTTTGTTTTTTTAGACTTTTCGGCCAAGGTTACCAATGGTGAAAGTTTGTTTTTATTGGCCAAAATGGCCAGGGTTACCAACAGTGAAAGTTTTTGATTTTTGAGCCTTTTTGGCCAAGGATACCAATGGTGAAAGGTCATTTTTGGCCAAGGATACCAATGGTAAAAGATTTTGTTTTTTCTTGGTCATATTTGGCCGAAGATACCAAAAGTTTTGTTTTTTGAGCCTTTTCGGCCAAGGATACCAATTGTGAAACTTTTTGTTTTTTCGTGATCATTTTTGGCCTAGGATACCAACGATGTTTTTTCTTGGTCATTTTTGGCCAAGGATACCAATGGTGAAAGTTTTGGTTGGTCTTGGTCATTTGTGGCCAAGGATACCAACGTTGAAAGTTTTGGTTGGTCTTGGTCATTTTTGGTCAAGGTTACCAACAATGACACATCTTTGGCCAAGCTTATTTTTATTCAGGGGCACATCCAGGGGGTTTGTTTGGCTATCATGACAGGCCCCTTTGTATCACAGGTATGCTACTCAGCATAAAAGACGAATGATAAAATATCAAACGCTGTCACTGCAGGTCTCTAATGCTGGTGGTTTGAAACAGGTAACAACCTATATTTCCCTACTAATGTTGCATAGTACTATTACCAAACAACCCTGCCTTGTCTAAATAGCACCTGCGCAATGATATGAAACAATTCACATTTTTGAACACTTTAAATTGATATTGTGTCAAACGTATGTGTTTTGGAATTTCCTCCTCTGGCAGTGCCAGCTCCAATGCAACCAAAGCTGTCAGAAGCTCTTACACTGCCACGCACACGCAGAGCTGTTTTGTAATATTTCGTATCATGGCGAGAGAGCACAGTGTCCAATTGCAGTTGTTTTGTTTTGCAGTTTTGGCCTAAATTTTATCTGCTGTTTTCACCTACTAGGTTACCACTAAATCAAATAAGTTTAGGCCTTCCTCAGCGTCATGCCAAGTAATGCGGGTACGTTTCAACTTCATTGCCAGCTTTGATTTTGTAAGTGTATGTACGTATGGATAAACAGCCCTCGTTACTGTATGGCTGACATTTGCTGAATGTTCGACAAGCTAAGTATTTTTTCAGCACCATGTTCCTAAGAACAAACATTGATTGTGATATAATGAATGAGCTGTGACCAAAAGCAATGATAATTTGGAAATCATTCCTTGTGTGTTTCGACAATGAGGTCAATACCACTGTCTGTTCTAAATAGTTTGTTGCACTAGGCTACTAGCCCTACTACAGTAATCAAGTTTGATTGATTGGATTTTAGGTAGAGCTCAATCAATAAGGCTTTTTTGGGCCATTACTGATGTTTTTCTTTTTCATTGCTGATAATCGATGCCGATATTTGCAACACTCAAACCACAGTTGAAAGACAATACTTCACTGCAATGATGAAGCATATATCATGGAATTCTGCGCAAACCTGGGTCACTAAGGTAGTCAAAAACCACAGCCTTGTTCGCAGGCAGCCATCTGCTTACCGCGCAAAACCTGGGAGCAAATGTTATGTCATAGACCGGTTTAGTGGGACGATTGCAAAGTGGTCTGAATATTGCGCACTACATGATGCAGGCAGAGGGCTGCTTGTCTTAAGGAACTGTACAGAGAACTTGGGGTAATTAATCATCGACAAAGTAGCAACTTGGGTTTCCAAACGCTCCGTGCAGAAAACCACCGCAGTGGCTTTTATGAGCAATTATTGCCGATATACTGTATATCAGCAGAATTTTGCCAATATATTACTTCGGCAACATCGCAAAATTCGTAGGTCGATATCTAGTCTTTAAGTGTAATTTTGTGCTGAAAAAATGATATCAAAAGCTGCCCTTCCACGACAGATACCTGCTTTTATTGGCCACTTTGGCTATGAATACCAATGATGAAAGGTATGTTTGTGGTTTGAGGTTCACTTTTGAGCAACCTCTGGCATCCTGCTTTGCCAAACGTGAGTTCGTGTTCGCTGGAGGGAACTGCTGGCATAGAATTGCAAGTACGTGTACTCATACACCGGCAGGCAAGCGTTGGCAAGAAAGTACAATTATTCTCGTACCATGGAATGGAACATGTTAAGCAACATGTAATGCAAGATGGCTGGGAACGTGTTAAGCAACATGGCTGAAGTCAACTATCATGAATGCCTTGATTAAACACTGATTTGTTTTACTGTATATGACAGGGGTGGCAAACCTGCTCTATGTACAAGCCGCATACCATAAAACCTAAGTTACAAAGAGTCGCAACATATAATCTAAAAACATGAATTTATTTGCAATCTACACTTCTGTGTGTGACATCATAAGTCTTTTTGGAACGACTGCAAAAGTAATATTGTATGGCAGGCTAGCTACCACGGTATCATTTTACAACATTTCTTCTACACTTTGCAAAATTTTTCAGAAAGATCAAAGAGCCGCATGCGGTTCGCAAGCTACAGTTTGGCCACATCTGGTATATGATATTATGAAAGAATCCTGATGTGGAAAGTACCTTCACGTCATTGCACCAAAGAGGAGCTGCTTGAACTACATTTATACATGCCAAAATTAAGTTGTGCACACAGCCACAATTTTCATAGATATCCAGATTGGTTATATAGATTATTGATATGCTTTCATTGTGATTTTCGTGTTGTTTTAAGTTTTTGCCAAGTTTTAAAATCTTGTTGCAAATTTGACACGTTCAAATTGATCGGTGGTCAAATTTGTTTCAAGTATTTGCCTTTTAATAACAAACAATTCCAGGTTTTGAATTATTCATCCCGATTTATATTCTTTTGGAACCATATCACAATCATCTTTATTGCTGCTTCATCATCACTGACAATATATCAGCTGTGCTATTTCAACCATCATTTTGTTTTATATGTGTTTGGATTTGTTATGGATCTGTGGTAGGTTTCTTCATTGTTTTACGAAATGTTGAAATGTAATAGACAAACATCTTGTTCTTTGTTGTTTACCTTGTTTTGAAGACAGAACGTGTTTTATTAATCCAACATGATTTCATTTATATTTCTTACTTTTCGTGTTATTGTTTGACGAGCAAGAATGTGTTTCAGTGCACCCTAAACTCCTTGTGACCATGAGCATTACTTAAAGTTGTAAATTACAAGCAAAGCAATTCTTCAAATTATGGTATTGGTTCATGGCTACTTTGTTGTATTTGTTTATCACTGTAATTTGATGCCTTTCAAAACCTGGAACGGTATCATTTTGCTGTTGATTATATAATGGACGTAGATCAATAGAAACTGGGATGTGCCTTCAAGTCATCTATCCCGCCCGCTCCTGATAAAAAATCTCATCTTCAAAATGAGTGGATATAGGAACATACATCATTCTTTTAATGTATATCTTTAGAATATTTATTGTTTGTATATGCTAAGTTTTCCCTATATTGACAGCCTGCAACTTCAAGTGGTTTGTGTTTCATCAACCATATGTTGATATCTTAAACCTGAAGTTTCATTTAAAACTTCAATTTTTGTTGCAGTCTGGTACCTACGTCTGCTCAGAAGTAGTTTTTGACTTAGTGTTCTATGGTTGATGCTTTGAATGTATCAGTGTTGATTTGAATTAAATAAAAAATTTCTTGTCAGAAATGCAAGGTTTCCACTGAGCGTAAAAAAAGTAGCACAAGTAATGTTTTTTTCCCATTCTGATACATATGCTTTTGCCCAACACTAAAATACACTGCAAAACTTACCTTTCTTATTCATGAATGGTTTTTGACAAAGAAAAACCTATTGTCCTTGTCACTGCCTTCATAGTTTAATAACTGTTGTTTATACAGGTTTCTGGTTGATATGCTCATTTGTTTTCATAAGAGCTACTTGGATCAATTTAGCACAAATGTCAATATAGTCAGTCTTGTACACAAGCAGTACTTCATGAATGTTAAATTGTTTTTGATGGACTTGATAATGAATGCTCCTTTAGAGATTGTAATCCTTGCTACCAGTCTTACTTCACTGCAAAAAGTGATACTAATATCATACTGCCGCTTAAACAGAGTACTTCGCATCTTTAGAATGATTTCTTTATTTCATAGTTGGGAAATAGACATCCGACGAAAGTAAGTAATTGTGTGCAGTATATGTGTTGAAATGATGTAAAAATGAATTACATGAGTAATTTGCGAATGCCATCAACAGTACCAACGTCAAAATTACATTTTGTTTTTAGTTCAAGCTGCTAGATCAGTGATTTTTAACCTTTTTTTTCTAATTACCCAATTCATTTGAGAGTGTATATTTTTTTGCACAACCTAAAATGATATGAACCATGTATACTAGTTTTGACGTTCTCAGCCTTGTCGAATGGCTGTTGTGCAATGTGCCTACAGTGCAAATGTATGATGCAACAATACAACTTGCTTTTGTTTGCTTAGGCTACCTAAGTTCATAGTTGCATACTAAGTTTTGCCGACAAGTTTAGAACAGCGTGGTCCAAACTCTGACACATGGTCTGCATTCACATCTGGCTTGCGAACACTTTCTACATGCCGTATTACACAAAATCATAACTACGTTTTATTAGCCACACAGCCCAAGAAAGCTGCACATGCATCAAAGTGAAGGTCAACATGTACTTATTATGGGGGTAACAATATGTATTTACAATTTGTGACGTTGCAATAGCTTAACTCCAGGTTAGGCTTCTTCATCGTTTGAGCCAGGTCTTATCTACTGCTTGGCCACACTAGATCTTGGGACAGGTGTTGAGCAGCTATTCTTTTGTTTCATCAGCCAGGACCATCAGGGGATGCATTCCATGAGTTGATCTATGGATTGGACAGTGGAAGATAACATGGTCAACAATTAGTTCTTCTGCACCACACTCGCATGCCTCAGAGGGGGCCATACCCTATTTTGTTAGCAGGTGCGGAAACAATGCTGCCGTACTCTGCAACCACTAAGCATGCATTTATTTTTTATCTTTGTTGCAACAAAAAATGAGTTTTGAAAGAAAAGTGTCAGAGGAAAACAGTTCAATTCTAACAGGAAAGAAAAGTATTTTTGCCAATTACAATGGCCAGCCACAGTGTCAAATGTGCTTATAAGAAATATCTGTTCTGAAGGAGTTTAATGTAAAGTGGCATTACAGCACCAACCACCCGCGAAAGCATATGTGAAATACCAAAGAAATTCTAGGGAAGCTATTTTTAAAGAATTAAAGGCAACTGCAACAAGCGAAAGAAAAGATTTCATTTTGCCAAACCTGATTCAGCTGCAGTGAACTTCATGTGAAGTTGTGCTGACACTTGCTAAACATGAGAAAGCTTGTCAGGGCCAGGAAATTATAAAAGAATGTGTGATTACGATAGCCCTTTTATAGATAAAAAATAAAACTAGCCAAAATTTTTTAAATGTGTCTTTACCTCATCACCTCATTGCAAGAAGAGCGGCAGAATAGGGTATCTCTACAACTGAAAGAAGTTTTTCAAAAGTGCAAGTACTTGTCTCTGGCCTTGGATGAAAGTATCGCCATCAGTGACATTAGGTGGCATTTAGTTTTCATCCACACCATTGACAAACATTTTACTGGTTGCAAAGAACTACTCGAAGTATCTCCACTTCATGGGACTACAGAAGGTATCGACATATACAGTGCAACACCTTTGTGGAAATCGTTGATGCATTCTTATGGAGGTTTTGAGAGATGTGCATGTGTCGATAGTGTACATCTGCTGGGAGATGACAGGGCAAAAGTATGGACTCATCAGGAAGCAATACATATGTGCAAACTTTTGCAGATGAGTGACATTATGATTAATGTTACCAGTATAGTCAACATCATTAAAAGGGGGAACAGAACCCAGAGACATTGGAAATTCATCCAGTTCTTAAAAGATATGGGTGCCCAATATGAAGATGTACAGGCAAAACATTGAAATATTTATTTTCTTTGCATAAAGAAAAATTGTATTTTCTCAAAAGTGACACAGAAATAACACCTTAGAAATACCAGCTTCAGTTGAATGATGACAAGTTAATTGGTTCGTTGGTATTCTTGACAGACATTATAATCACTTGAACAGCCTAAACATGAAATTGCAAGGTAGGAAGCCAAATACAGATACATCTCAATTGGTTGGATATATTGAAAGTTTTCACAGGAAACTTGTTCTATTTGGGGATTTTTTGCAAATGAATGATGCAACCTATTTTATTTCATGCAGTGAATTACTTAAAAATCATTGATTTTTCTGCATTTTCTGGGAAAGTTGGTGACATCGATGATGAGTTTGTTGGGACATTCACTGACTCAGGGGCATACCAATGGGGGCAAGGGAATGCACAATGTCCCAGGCCAACACGCCAACAATGCCGCAAGTACTGCTTTCATTGCAGTACATTTGCTCCCGAAAGACCTTAAATTCAAACATAGGGGCACCAAACTTGCTACTTGCCCCAACCATTATGTAGCCTGGGGACACCCCTGCATGACCAGCAAATTCAGCTAATGAGCTCGCTTGAAGTGTCATGCTAAAAGGCCTATTGTTAGATAACTCCTGTCATGGCTCAACAATTCATCACCTAACTGCATTCCTATTTTGGTGCAATAGATTAGTATGGCGGCACCACATAGCAGAGATTATACTTCAAAATGTAAAGAAACCTTGGAACTGTCATTAGAAACAAACAATGTTTTGCGGGGCCCAACAAAAAAGTTTTGTTATTAGTGGTGTAACTAGAGGTCTAAGCCAGAGGGGGCAAAACTTAGCTTAAGAGCCTCACTAACCAACAATCAGAAACTTTGAGAAATGATAGTGCATCCAGATGTGGATGTCTTTACTAAAACCCGAATTCACCAGAAAAAAAACAACAAAAAATGCAAAAAAAGATTATTAACTTGAGCTATAAGGTAAGTAGGAGCCTGGTTTTCACATTTAGCTAGTCAGGGTGGCGGTTGCTCCCCCTGCCACCTGCCCATTATGCCACTGTTTGCCAGATGCAAAGTCATGATGGCCCACTTGAAATGCACATAAAATATAAGAATTCTGCCAAGACCAACTGAAAAACATCACAAAAGATGTATTCAACCACTTAAAGTGAAGATTATGTGTGCATACCTTTTTCCCAGAACTAATTTGATAATGTTGCTTTACTTGTTCAAATGCTTAATGATTGAATTGGATTGAACACATTTCAGAAATCAGATCACTTGGTTTAACCTTACCCTTTTCTATGTACAATTTTGTTCATGGAAAAGTGGCGCTGGTAAAGTTAGGTTTGTTGAAATGCAGCCTTCTATACTTGCATGGAACATGCCATAATTGAAATTCAAAGGAAACTTTTCAGTAGCGTTTGCTGTAACATTGTTTTTGTTCCTGCACCGTGTATTGCCTATTATTTCCATGGTCAATATAAGAGTGAACTTCACATGATGTAAATTTTTTTTTATGCAGTGCTATAATGTGCAATTTCATTTCCACAAGTACATGCATGCTAGGTTTTTTTTAGTCATAGACCAAATTTTTTTTGGTGACTGAAAAAAATTGAGTTAATTCGGTCATAATGTTAAAAGTTGGCTCTTATTTGGCTCTTTAAAAATATGGACTAGTGAATACTATTACAGCAAATACTGGTAAGAGAGAAATACCCGAAATGTCTCATATAATAAAAACCAGCATGTGTGTCAATTGTTGGCTGAAGAATGCAATCTCCTTTTCATTCAGTTTTTCTCTAACACTGTTATTAAGATCATTATTCTGCAGTTGCAGTACAAAGCCAGCAATTATAGTTTTGTAGCTCAACACAGCATTGTGTTGCCAGTATAAGTTGTAAACACAATAATAACTTTTAAAACTATGGTGTAAAACCACCATAGCCTCTTGCTAGAGCAGTGAAATCACAAAATTTTGATGAAGTAGAATACCACATTGTTTCATATCCTACTAAATCTTATGTTGGCACTTGCCCTAGTTTATAAAAGATGTGTAGTTCTTGCCTATTTTGTAGTTTGTTAGTTGTTATTTACTACGTTATATTCAAATTCCTCCATTTTATTAAAGGATGTATGTGCTTTTTCAATTTAGTGTTGTGTGCCACAAGCTTTACATTTGTTAAACAATTGAATTAGAGCAGAAAATACATGTTATATCAATAATTTCTGCAGAAATTTATCTACATCAATTATGCATTTGATTTTAATTTAAAAAAGCTATATTTCATAGTACATTACTTCATCGGATGTACAAGTTTTCACTTGGCTTGATTTTCATAACAAATGCTGCTGCCTCTGGATGGTTTGCTATTTCCTGTGCAAATGGCATGTGCCGTTTGGATGGATGGACCAATCTTCCATCAGTGGGTAAGCAGAAATTTTTGATTTGGTGATATGAAAATCATCAGCGGTTTCATACTCAACATTGGTAGTATCTGACATCCTTAACCATTACTTTCTGAAAGACTGTCTGACAGCTAAAACAAAGCAGTTGTGTTGATTCACAGTTTGTTTGCTTTCACCAGAAATCATTACTAGGAGAGGAGTTCTAATAAAGAGTAGACACTAATGAACTTGACTGTTTTTTATAACATGTTATGCATAGCACTCGCGTACCAAAAGCTATTGCAACAGTGGATGTGTGTCATCCAGTCATCTATATTTATGCACTATTCACCCAAACAAATCATGCTTTTATACCAAGAGCAGGAGTTGGTGATTGAACACGTCCTGAAGAGTGAGTGTCATGTTTTTACCATTGCAAACTATGATTTTGCAATTCGTAATTGATCCTATTCTATCAAACACAATGAATGAGTGTAGGTTTGTGAAAATTAACCAAAAATTTTATTCTACATAATTATAAAGTTTGATTTTTAGTAAAAGCTCATTAAACTTACCGAAATGAACATAAGGAAATCACAAAAGCCATTAGGAGTAAAGTTCATGTTTTTCTGGTGAAACTGCCAGCTTAACCACTGTGGCTCAGAAATTAGCATGGTATATCCAGGGTTTTTTAAGAAAAATGTTAGGTACCTGATGTGAACCTGTAGGGACCCGATTTCTCTGATTATAGGGACACGATTTTCTTTGATTCTAGGGACCCGATGATGATTTTCTCTGATTGTAGGGACCCGATTTTCAATTCTAGGGACCTGAATCGGGTCCCTAAAATGGCTTAAAAAAACCCTGGTGTATCTGAAACAACCACATAAATATAAATTTGAAAATGCCTTAAAAACAAAGTTGGGTATGGGTTGTAGGGCAGAGTGTTGCCTTGGACGTTGACTGATAATCTTTGAGACACATGTCATGGGAGGCTTGGTTCTTCATCAAGAACTTCATATGAAACAAAATCACAACTGTTTATACTTTAGCCTATGTAACTACACAGGGTACTTCTTAGTAATTCCAATCAGATAAATGTGAACCATCACTGTAAATGATCAAAGTATGTAATTACCAGCTACCTAAGGAAACTCCACAGTTAAACTATCCAAAGATGGAATTAATTGCAATATTGTTTGCTGTAAGAATAAGAGCCAACTGATGTATTTGCAGCAGAGAGCATTAATCTAGGCCCAAGACAATAACACTGGAAGCCAGTGTCGGATTAGGGTGGTGCGGGGCCTGTAGCATATTAACAGTGTGGGGCCCGAAGTTAAAAATACACTTGAACAAGTGAACAAAACTCTCAAGTCATAAATTCTGTAGACATACATGTGACTAACATCAGGCATACTGAATTTGGTACATACGAAAAAACGAATCCTAAATAGCAGCTGGTGGACATTATGGGCTACATATCTTTTTTTATCAAAAAACATATATGCATATCTTTTTAACAAGAAGGAATAAATTACTGTGTATAGCTTACAAGTACACTACAGTGACTGTAATTAATGCTTCCAGACTTGTCAATAAATTCGACCATTGCTATATCTAGAAAGTATAATTCCCAGACAAAAATGAAATATTTAACTTTTTTTCAGCAAGTAAAGTTGCTGAATAGCATGTTTAAAATATAGGGCCCCTTTCTGAGATTTTGCCTCGGGCACCTAAGTTTTAAATGTCCACTCCTGCATATAATAAAGAATACATTTCACACAAAGGACCACAGAGCCCTCAAAAGCGTGAGGTCTGTAGCCACATTTGCTACTATAATTAATCCAAGCATTAAAAATTTATAGCATGTCACAATTCAAGCAAAATGATGAAGTCTAAAGCATGAGTTGGCCAAAGCTATAATGATATAATATAGTTTTAACTATGACTCAAAACAGTCTTACTGTATGAAGTCAATGAGCATAATTTCATCGGTTCACTTGAAAGTCCTACACTTAGTCACCTTACCTAGCCATTTGCAGTGCAAGTAACAAGCTAAGCAACATTTTCTACCACTAATATTTAGGTCAACCTGACAAGAGATATTGATTCACATTGACAAATGATGAAATTTTAATTGTTGGTTGATGTGCAACAAGAAAACAGATTGTACATGTAAGCAGAAAAACAGAATTCGGTTAATTATCAAACAAATTTATACTGAGCAAGTTGTCTGTTACAGGCTTGCCATTGGGCCTGTGCATAGGCCTAATAAACAAACCAAAGTAACACTGATAAAGTTTGTCACTTCTAGACCAAACAGGTATAAACAATACAGATTCAAATTTGCTTGTCTGGGAGTGTAAATGCTGCAAGAAGGGTGTGCTCCGAAGCCTACTTTCAACCAGGGCTGTGGAGCTGGTACTCAAATTTCAGGCTCCAGCTCCAAGCATCTAATTTTTTGGCTCCGGCTCCAACATCTTGAGATTTTTTACTCTGGCTCCAGAGCAATTTGGTCCAAAAAATAGAAAAAAACATTGTATTATTTGTGTAACTCACTTGAACCAAAATCCAAATTCCAGGCTCCATTTCCAGCTCCACCATCTAAAATATTTTTGGCTCCGGCTCCAGCCATCCAAAATTGCTTGTGTTCCAGCTTCACAGCCCTGTTTTTAACACAATCCAGACTGCTGTTTTCTGACAATGCACAACAACGCAAACACGTATTTTATTTTTGGTGCTGACGTCACACCAACGGCAGACAGACATTTTTATTTAATATCTTAAAAAATCAAATCAGGGGAGGAGACTGACCACAAGGTCTTTGAGGCATCCTCACCCGCGAAATACAAGTCGAACAGCACAGAGGACGAGTCATAATCTACAGAACTTTATGCATGAATGTGCAGAGACAATGCAGACATTAGCACAAACAAGATGCGCTGCAGCACAATTACAGGCAAGAGGAAAAATTAAATTTTTATAGTATGTGAGGATGTTCAATTAAATAGTTTTTGTATAACTGACAGGATCGAAAATAATTGACTAGTTTAAAATCTTTTGGAATATCATTGCCTTATATGGGTCCTCGAAAAGATGTGACGTTGTTCATTAAGTATCTTTGCTTAGGGAATTTCATATGTTAATTTGGAAGTTTTGTCTAGTTTCTCTGATTTTGGTAGTAGCAGAAATGTTAAAACCGTTTATAATATAATCAGGTAAGATATTGCAATACATTTTGTACATATGTTTGCTGATTCATAATTGCAAATATCCTTGATCTGTAGTATCCGTGCTGAGTAAAACAGATCTCTAAGTGAAATACACTCTCTACAATTAACTTTAAGTCAATTACGGATACAGTGCCGTCACGAAGGGAGATTTTTTGTGGGCTTAGCCCCCCCAAATTTTAAATACTGACCACTCTAAATCAGTGGAATATTTATCAAATTTACAATGGCAAGCCCCCCTGCACAAACGTAAATCCCCGCTAAGAAAGACTTTTTGGCAACGGTTCTGTATGGATAGCTCTATTATTGCATCTTTACTAGATCAGCAATACTTGACCAATTGGCTGTAGCCCAATTCAAAATACTGTAATTTAGATGGGAGCACACCAGAGAAAAATAAACTATTAACAAGTGCACATCAGCAAAAGGTTGGAGTTCAAATAAAACGCTGGCTACATTAGCGATTGAAAATGAAGTACCAAGAAAACCGTATATGCAAAGCCTGCCCCATTTCCTGTGCCTGGAGGCACACAACTTGGCCATTTTAACTCGTAGTGCCAAAAAATTTCACAGGCGTGTTCACAGAAACATGCTTTTTCAAATTCGAACAAAAGATCGTGACAATTTCATCACATGACCTTTAAATGGGACAAGGTGAACGATGTTCCTGTGCATTTTTAGCCTCAACCTCCATGTGGTGGTTGTTGAAATTCTGTCTTTCAATCTTTTTAAGGTTACAGGTCACGGAAAATCTTCAGTTTTCACCTGGTGCCATACGTGGATTGTTTGTATTGGGCAGTTGCAACAATGACTTCCACAGGTTATGGTGACATTAAACCGATGTTGCCATCCGAGATGATGTATGCATGCTTTGTTGCATTGCTTGGAAAGATCCTAATCGGTTACATGCTTGGGACTGTAGCTGCGACATTAGCCAATGACGAAAGTTTAAGAGTTTGGTATGAGCAACGAGTGATGGTAAGAATTTAGACTAAAAAGTAGATGAACAGACAACAAGGCTTGCAATCTTGATTGCAATAAATTTCGTGTGCCAAAAAATAAACTCCAGTTTTTCAAAGGGCATTAATTTGATACTCTGTTGTGCCTCAGTGTTAGTGTTTTTCATTTTCAAATTTCTGTTTGCGTACAAGCATTTAGCGGAGAGATGGTGTGGCAAATTTGTAGTCGTGATCTCTGTAGAAACTTGATGCAACATGATGTAAGGGAGCATGNGTTCTGGGTTCGATTGTTGACTATCATATGGAAACAAAGCGTTGTTTGTTTGGGGGAAAACAAGCAGCAGTGTTTTTCTACCCACAAGCTGGTGCCATGGTTCCTTCTTTCAGGTAGTCCAAAAACAGAAATCATGTTACCGCGTTTCACCAGATTTCTTTTGCAGAGCAGGATATGCTGTTGGGATTTTTTTCATGCAATTTTTATTTGGGTTTACTGTTTAAGTGCACTTTCAAAACTTAAAAATTATTTTGTGTGCTAATGTCTTGTGCAATCTGAAAACAGGCACATTCAATACAGTTATGTGTGAATCTTTCCTAGCATCACCAAACCTGTTTTATGAGCAAGCTACTTTCTGACATTACATTCTTCAATGTGCATAGAAAGAATGCTTGTAGTAAATTGAAACTAAAAAGTTATTGCAATCGCATTAAATCAGTCAGTAGTATTGATTCTGCTAGCATGTGATTTGCTGCATGGTTTCTACCACGTTTTGTTTATTGAAAAATTATTTGTAAAAATGGGCATGGTCTCTTTTAACTAATCATACTCCAAAAGTACACACATGACATACCATATTTATCGGATTATTATTAGCCGCCCTTCAACATTGGTTACCTAAACCTCAGATACTTTTGCGTACTACATGTTGAACGTTTTGCATTTAATTGGCAACTTTGATAATGATGCTTAGACCACTACAACTGCCTTCTGTTCATCATCCCTGCTGTGATGGATGTGCATGTGATGCTGAAGAGTATACCGTTTTTACTTGATTGTTAGCCGCCCTAGATTGTAAGCCACACGAACTGGTGTTAAAAAATTAATGTAAGTCGCGCTTGAACATACGTAACCTAAGCCTCTGAGATACTTTCACGTTTTATTGGGAACCCTGGTAAGGATGCTTGCCTTCTGTTCATCCTAGTCACAACTGCCTTCTGTTCATCCTACACACAACTGCCTTCTGTTCATCCTAGTCTCTCCTGTGACAGATGTGCACGTGATGCTGACGACAATAGAATGTGAAAAGAGAGTTTGTTTGCCAAAACGTAGTCAAGGAAAGACTGAGTGTCATCTATACCTTTCGATAAGGTGATGAAATAAAAAATGTAAGCCACCCTTGATTATAAGCTGCGCAGATGATGGAAAAAGCTTCATAAGCCACTGATTGCAATCTTAGCATGCGAAAAGAGAGTTTGGTCGACAAAATGTAGCCAGTAAAACTTAGCATCATCTATACTTTTCAATAAGGTAAAGAAATAAAAAAATGTAAGCCGCCCTTGATTTTAAGCTGCGCAAATGATGAAAAAAGCTATATAAGCCATGGCTTACAATCGAATAAACACGGTAGAATTACAGTAAACTAGAAATCCTCTCATACATTTTGCAACCTTTCATATTAAATTTTTTCTCCAAAGTAGGTGTATCCAGAACATACAGTATTCTCTTGCCACTTCTTTTACAGAGAACCTTTAATAGAAAAATTTGTGTAAATACTTGAAATATCAAAATACAGGTTAAAAAAATAGAAGCATGCTCCAAGCCACAGCTTCAAATCACTTGTATCTGGTACACAAGTGTTTGATATCTTCGAAATGTCACAATTCCACAAAATATCCATTGTAAAATGCAAAGTCACAGAGCACCCAGACAAAGATTAGGCTTGCCAGGTTTAGATAAACCAAAATGCCAAATTACTCGTCAAAATATGGCAAATACCTTCAATAAATTTCAATAGACGAAAAAATGATTAAGCTCAAAGCAGTCAGGTTTAAAAAATGCTGACAACACTTCTGTCAAAACTATGATGTACAGCCTTTTTTCGAGGCAAATCATGTTAAAAAGCTGAAATGTCAAACTATGATGTACAGAAAACATGCCATACTATGAAGTACAGCATTTTCTCATGGCAAACAGCTTTTGAAAAGCCAAAATTTATCGAATGCGACATTAAAAACACTAACCTGGCAACCCCCTGTATAGTAAGATCACACAATGGAAAATTTTAAATCGAAGTACAAAGTTTAGATGAGTTCATAGTATGAATTTGTACATCCTGTCTGTCCCTGTTGTGCGTGCATACACATAGATATCCCTCTACCTTGGTGTCTATAAGAAAATACGCAGTTAAGAAGCAGTTGCTACTAAAAATTTGCAAGTATTTTTGCTGATAGACAAACTGTGTAGTTGTGTTGCACAGGATTCCATTTGCAGCTTTGTAACAGCTAGACTGTTGTCATGAACTGAATGCAGGCAGTGGCGCAACATGGCATTTGAGCCAAGGAAGAAAAAACTAATCTGAAGAGGGCCCACTAGCAAACACTCAGAAAAAAAGATAAAGAAATTATAGTGAATCTGGATGGATGTGGATGTCAGCACTAGCTAAAAAAACGAAAGCACCCCAAAAAGCGCAAAAAACAACAACATACTGAAAACCAAACCAATACTAAATATAAAAATGTAAGGTAAGTGGGGGCCCAGTTCCTATATTTAGCTCACCATGCGGGCGGCTTCGCCCCCTGCTCCCCTGTCAGTTATGCCATTGGATACAGGGGTATTGCATCAGTGAAACAATAAGTAATTTGTTAGCACAGGAAAGAGTTTGGGTACACGTAATCGTGACTGCAGGATGATTGTGTTGTGATTCCACTATACACAGTAAGTTCTGTGTCAAAACGGAACAGCTTCCTAACTTAGGTATAAAATCTCTTACATCGTCAATGTTGATGAACTTTTCAAAGCAGTTCTTAGAAATATATACCATAAAAAAGAATGTAATTTCAATGTCCTTTGGCAGAAAAACTCTTAATTCTTAAACAACGCAGGGTCTGTGGTTTATCTGAAAAGATCATTGGTAAGTTGTGTCTACTTTTACAAATGCTTTTCTTTCGTATAATTTGCTAGTTCACGCATTTTTAATTATTCATGTGTTTAGAGTGTCAAAAGGTACATGATGGATTTGAATTTTGATAAAGATCTATTTGATCGAGTGGTGCAATATTATGATTACATGTGGATGAAAAACCATGGTGCAAATGTTCAGAATTTGTTTCCTGATTTACCTTTTAGGTACTGCTACCTACGTATAACAAATATATATATTTTCTATTGTGTAGGAAAAAGAGGTTTGGCTTTTTTAATTCAAATAAAAAGTTTTTAAAAGTATAATTGATATATTTCCATCAGCTTCTCATTACTTTGCAGTTTACGGGCTGATGTTTACAATCACATATGCTGGGACATGATTAACAAAGTCAAACTGTTTGATGAATGTCCTGAAAGTTTTTTGAAGCATTTGACTATGGTAATGAAACCAGTTTCATTTATGCCTGGTGATTATATATGCTTCCAGGTTAGTTCAATGTTTCCACTCTTGAGATAATGAACAACTTTTACCGATTCACTGTGCTGTGTTTGAATTTTTTTTTCAGAGATTGAAGGTCTAACTGTTTTGGTGTGACTTTTTGATGCTGATATTAAAAATGCTGGCAGTTTTTTTCTATCAGTTCCAGTTAATTGTCAAGTGTTGTTTTGATTTTTTCATTTTTGGCCATTTTCCTAAGCAAAGAAATTCTGGATGATGTTTTAGTGCATTTAGTCACGCATAGTGGCATACGCAAAAAATTTCCGAGGGTGGGGGGCAAGTTTCGTCACAATCGTGTGACGTCACAAATCAACTTTGGGGAAGTGCCAAAGGCACGACCATTCTAGGGGGATCCGGGGGCATGCCCCCAGGAAACTTTTGCAAAATTACACCTATAAATACGCATTTTTGTGCATTCTGGAAGCAAGTTTTAGTATAATGCTTTTACCAGACTTATTAGCCGGTGAGACAGAAAACTGAACTTTTGTTGCCTGAAGCTCATGAAATAAACGTATATGCATGCTTGGATGTTATAAGTTTTAGATATGTATCGTTTATCGAAGACGCTTATTGAAGTTTGTGGACTCAAATCTCACGCCAGCCGAAGCTTTTTTCTGGTGTTCATTGTTACCTGTGCTAAGATACTTAACAGTCACGTGTGAAACAATTTTGTCAATGAAAGAATGAAATCGTAAAATGAAAATTAAGCAGAGAAAACGTGCAGTAGGCATAAAATTTGCGTAGTGCGTATATCAGCTACCAGAAAACAAAGTCACTTTATTTTAAATTGAGGCCCTTTCCTCCCCTTAGTTAACGCCACTGCCAAATACTGTTTAAACATTTTTTTATATTTAGAGTCTGAGGGGGGGGTCATGGCACAGTTCCCCCCCTCCGCTAGTAGTCACGCATGTTCTCATTTTTCTAAATAAGATGCTTTTATTTGAATAACGAACTCCTTCAACGACAAAAACTACAAGGCTGCAGAATTACCTTGTGTAACACATAAAAGCAATTGTTTATACACCAAGCGATGTCCTAACATAATTTTTCTCAAGGTTTGTCAATTACAACACGTCCAATGACACAATATTTTTATGAAACATTAACCATTTAACTGCACACGTTGAATGAACCGCAGCACACTGCTAACTCAAACTTTCTCAACTAATGCAAAACCCTCAGAAAAACAAAAACGCACAAGCATATAGGTATGAAAACACTTGCATTTTAATTTTTGAAAGACCCTGTTTGCAAAGCATGAAAACTTCTAAGATTGTTTTCTTGTGTACAGAATTACGCGGCACATCTCTTCAAACACCAGCAGCGACCAACTAGTGCATTTACATCGCAGTGTCATTTGTATCATTTTTTAATCAGCCCAAAGTCTTCTACCAGTTACTCGCTCTGATCACCACATCTTTACTCTGAATTGTCAGTTTGAACGTAGTTAGTACATTCTGCTGGCATTTGGACACCAAGGCATTAGTGGAAACTTTGATGAAGCTCCTAACATGTTCTTCATAATCAAGGCTTTCGCAATTTCCTGAAAGTTTGTGAAATAGCTGCACAAAAAGCAATTTGAAGTGCTTTCTTCTGCATTTGTCTCTGTAATTTTTATTTGTGCACTGCTTTCATTTAAAAAGTTGGATGTCTTTTCCGACTGAACAGAAGTTTGCACTTACTCAAACCGGTGGCTTCAGGCTAGCCTTCCGACAGTTGGCGCAACGAGTTTTCTTAGTTTAAGTGGTCAGCAGCGACATGCGTTTGTACTGTAGTTGCTGTGTTTCCTCTACAGTCGACGGTACTTTATATTTTTACTCTGGATATGAAAGTGTAATAGCCCTTTTAGTTCGGTAATGACTGTGTAAAGTCACGGCATATGCTTTAATCAAACGTCCATGTTGCTTCTAATTTGTCTGAAATTGCAGAAGTCTTGCTTTAGTTTGCATCATTTCACCTGTATGTTTTTGCTTATAATTACAGGATTGAAAATACGAACTTGACGCGAAATCAATCTATTAAAATGCTTTGCAAACAGATTCGGCTGTTTTTCTGTGGTACTTCGAATCTTCGAAGATGCACATTGTTCGTAGACTTAAAATTTTTTAGTTTGTTGATCGTGATATCCCACTTTTAAAATTTTATTATGGAGGCGCATTCCTAGAACCTCTTGCTTAGCAGGTATTAAATTCCTCTAACACATAATGTGCAGTATTCTGCAGGGATCTATTCTTGGAAGGACCTTTGTTATTTCTGAAATATATTAATGAGATTGTTGGAGCCTCCAACCCAGTCTTCGTATTTAAGGAAAAAAACTAAAAATCTTCAGTCATTTCAGAATAATGAACTAAAAAGCGTGATTAGTGAGTTCATGCTCATAAATCATTATTTATTACGAAAGTAAATTCATTCTCATGAAGGTCCTTACTTGTTGAGGGGTTAAACTAGTTGTTGCAAGAACGTGGGTTAGTCTCCCAATTGAGCGACCTGACATCTTGAGATTGTCCAACCAAAGCAAGGCGAAATGAAGCCTGAACAGCTGGAAGTGTTTGCTTGAAACAGCGTTAATTCGCCCAGCAATGGACTCTGAGTGGACATACCATTTTCGATTTCGTCTGTTCGCAGATATACAGTTCGCTAAGCAACAGTCACCTGTGTTGGCTTGTTCTGTCAGTTGATTGAAAGGCTACCCCATTTCGTCAAATACAACTGCTAAAATGTACGTGTCGCAATCGACACCTCTGTATTTGTAGGTATATGTTTAATGACACTTTCATTTAAAAGTATTTTCACAAAACAGTAGCAAGAAACAATATTTTCATAGAAATAGTACCTATCATGAAATCTCAGTGAGCAAAATTTAGTGTGGAAGAAATTTGCAACCTTTGCAAATTTCATGATGTTTGTTTCGGCACCTCTATATTTCTAGTCTTTGAAAGTTATTTTGAGAAGCAGTGCAGGGAAAGTTTAAGCTGTTTTGTCCTGACTATTTCCATTATATTGCATATTTTGACTGTAATAGCAGTTGTGAGTTGTATGTGCCCGTAACATAACTCTATTGTATTTTGCTTTGTATTTTTCTTTCACAGGGTGATATTCGTGATGAAATGTTTATCATACACAGCGGTGTTGCTGAAGCTGTGAAGAATACAGATGGCAACCAAGTGCGTTTGCACTTGGTTGTTGAGGGTGATTCTTGCTTTTGTCAAAATTTACTTTGCAAGGTTAGTTTCTGTTAAATATGAAAGGTTCGAGCTATACCCAAAATCTGTTTGTTGATCACAAAAGTACGTCCGGTTTATGCTAATTTCGTGAAGTAATTATTTTTGCAATAACCTCCTCGTCTGTGATAAAAGTTTTTTATAATGAAACGAAAATAGTAGCCTCTTGGCAAAGCAAATAATTGTGGGTTTGCGATGCTCATTCTACTGTACTTTAGTTTATTGTAGCAAACTTCATTCAGCACTTCCCGCGTATAGTTTTGGAAGATACTTCAGGATATTGTGCAATGGTTACAAAAATAATGTTTTTTTTGCTCAGCCGTGATTGAACGCTTTTTGGTGCAGCTTTCTTGTGCTTAAACAAAGCAGTGTTAGCGATATTTAAAAAATGTGAATGGAACGGTCTACCTTCATAAAGATTTAATTGGAATCTGGTAAGAATCAAAACATACATAATATGTCGGAGCTTATTCACCGAAATCGGTAAGACTTTTGCGTCACACACAGCAGATAGCTTGTGTTACACCGCTGCTACAAACAAAACCGCAGGCTGCGATGATTTGAAATTGTCTACGGTCAAACACTTCTTGAAAATGCCCTAACCCACTTCTGTAGCCCAAATGGATGGAGCAAACTGATCGTAAATTGGATTAATGTGGTTTTATATTATACATATCGATATTCAAACACACCTTGCTATGCTGAGAGAAACCTTGTGAACTGATATCACAAGCAATGATAAAAGTTTCAATGCTGCACGATTCCCTTGTATCATTCTGAATAGTAGCTGTCTGCAATAGTGCAGTTGGCCAAAACAAGTATTTCATGTGCAATATTAGACTTTCAGGAACAAAAAGCAAGCTACTACATATTTTACAGTGTTTCTCCCAGTGATAACATGACTCGAGTCACATTAAGAAACAATAGTGTGAAGACAACTTGAGTCACATTTTTTACCGAGTGACTCGACTCGAGTCACAATCAGTGACTCGGGTCAAGGGTCATTTTTGCAGAATCTCCAAACGTATGATTAACAAACCCAGTGTGTTTGCACACATAAATTTTTTTTGCTTTAGTGGTGATTAATGTTGGTGCATTTTTCTATTTTGACCGTGCCTTCTAGTGGTGCTACGCTGTATTTTAAGGTTCAAGTGTTCCATCTAACACGGAGGTAGAGCTGAAAGTTACTTTTCACTGAGCTTCGATGGAACGTGCTGTGTTGGTGTACATCCGAAACACGTAAATGCGGTATAAGAAGCGCAATCATAATGGCAGCCGCGATGACGTCTTGCTCAAATGCAACATTGGCTGCAAAAAGCATACTGCAGATCGTGCAGTTATGGCATCAAGGGGTTCACTTGCGCTTTTGCAGGAAAGGTTTATGAGCAAATGGGGGTATTGATCCAAAGTAGAAGCTTAGAACTTCACTATCAAAACTTTTGCGACTTGTCAATTCGGTGAAAGCAGATTTTTATTTGTCGGCTTAAATCTGAACACAATTGTTCAGGAAGAAAGCACCAGAAAACGCACGTTTAGTGGATGATGCTTTGAAAACAAGGAACATTAAATATATTTTAAATGTTGAAACTCAGTTGTTCTTTGCCCCCCTCTTTAAATTTCTGGCTACGCTCCTGGGTAACAGGCCTCCAACCAGCTTGGGACACCAAGGTGGGCGAAAAGTTTTTTGAGAGGGGGACAAATTTTTTAAACGATGTCCAATAGTTTCAAAATATGTCCAACACATTTTTCCAGGGGGGAGAAAATTTTTCTATGGGGCTTTGCCTCCCCTGGTTACGGCCCTACTGGGTAGTCCTGGAAAAAGTGGCGTGGCCCACCCACATCTGGTGGCAAGCCTGACCCAACAATTCGTAATAAAGTTCAAGTTGCATTCCTGCCTGCATTCCTTTCCTTTCAAGAGTGTTGGAGCTGGCAAACGAAGTCTCGTATCCACGATTGAAACAAAAACTTCAGTGATCAAATATATCTTGACCTTCATATCAGTTTCTTGTATCTGACAACTTCACCACTCGCAATATCGTCTGAAAAAATCATCTCCCAGCAAATACATTCAGCTGAAGTTTTTGTTAAAACGAGACGAAAAGTTAGGCAGGCTTACTAGTAGCTTATACATCTGTCACACTAAAGCCATGACTGCTGTAGTTGATTGCGGAACCAGGTGTTTGTATTAGGCTACTAATTTTTACTTTGTCCTGGTCGTTCAGTCTGCATCTTGATTAAAACTGACAAGTTCTCATTTTCAGATATGTTGCGAAGAGAACTTTATCTGTGACCGTTGTACTACGGTTGAATGAACACAATGACGTCATCGAATGAAATTTTATGAAAATTGCCACCCCCCCGAAAAGAAGAGCTGGTTGCACCCTTGTCTTCAGTTAATCATTCCAATTGTGCAATATTTTGATGGAAGCAAAAGAAACGAGTTTTTTTTAATTCGTTAATGAAATTTTTAAAGAAATGTTAATGATTTTTATTAGGGCAGCCAATCTTTTGACCTAAAAACTTAAAATTTTGACCTACAAATTTTCTGCATTTGCAATTACGAAATAATGCAAAGTTCAGTGTTGAGGTTAATCCAGAAGCACATTCATGACCTCAGTGCTTCGAAATTTAAAAAAATCGGTTGTTGGGAACTTAGGATGACATACCGATAAGTACATTAAAAACTATAGTAGAGTCAAACGTGAGAACATCATAAAGTTAAAACACTACATGCATAATGGATTGAGCATTTACCAAACAAAGTGCTGTAAGACCACCTTTCTTGCCTTGCCACGTCTATCCTATATAACATTCAATCGACCAGTAGTGGGCAAAACAGCATTGTTACGTCAAAAATCGCAACAAACTCCTTATTACTACAGAATTGCATCGAAACTTGTAAAACAATGTCAATATCTGTGGTTGTAGTTTCAATAAAATATCGATAAAGAGAAAAAATTGTGTTGCAACAAAAGTTTGATCCAACTATTAATTTTGACCTAACGAAAAATTTTGACTTTTTTTACCTAATAACTTGGGATTCCCTCGTGGTATGAGCGTGAAATTTGGTTTGTGAACGTTTCATAAGCTTCAAAAAAGGCAGAAGAATTTTGACTTTTGGTTGCCCTAGTTATTATCAAAGGTATGACAGTTTGGTGCCCACCTCAATAAGAGATGAACCTGTTGTGACGTCATATCAGTAGGTGCTCGGTAATTTGAAAAAAAGCATTCAATGTTAATGAAAATGTGACTTCGTTTATGAATCGTTTTTCATCCGCACATGCATAGTTCTGTTAAACAATTAGTTAACTGATGGTATTAACTTAATGCATTTTAGGTTCAGCACGAATTCTCTCTCCTTGCAATTTCTTACGTCGATGTCTTTAGCATGAACATGGAAGGACTGCGAAGCGTACTGGATTACCATCCGCATGTGGTCACCACCATTTTAGGCAATGCCAAGCAGCTTTATCCTGAGATTCAAATTTGAATTCTCAATTCTATGCTGTCCATTTCCGTGAGACAGCAATGCAGTTCCATGGATTCTGGCAACAGTCTTGCAAACTTGCATGAATAAGTTACTCTTTCATGCATAGTTGTGTCCCAGCGGGGTTCATGCATTAAGATGGAAGTCCAGTTCCACAGATCAAGAAAAAGCCAACAAGGTTTTGTCTGTTGGAAAAGAAATGAAACCACTCAACTAAGTTACATGAAAAGCATTCACGCATTTTTCTCCTAGTATGTGCTAGATCTGAGGTAGTGTAGCTTTGCTTAGTTGAATCTTGCAAAGTTGCTGATTTTCTTGAAGATATGTGGTGCGTATGTTTTGCTTCTGCCTAGTTCTCATGTCATGGATACAAGCTACGAAAATCCAGTCAAATAGTATCCACTGCTTTATATGAGTTGCAAATTACAATACTTGTGTACTGTGTGTTAGCGTTTCTAATATTCCCGCAATGTCTGGCAAACTTTCCACTTGCATACCACCGTTGATTTGTTTTATTGCGTTTTCGTTTTAAATTGCAATTAAAATATACGAGAGAAGTGTTATAACTTGCGTTAAAATGTCATGTTTGAAGTTGGACCAGACATGAGTGCAAGCCCTGCTGAAAATCATGGGAACGCGACGCCCACAAGTACTGGTTGTCGCAGCGTACAGTGACAATTCTAAGGGGGGGGCCTGGGTGGGTCATGGTCCCCTAGATTTTTGCTTGTCCCCCCCAGTTTTTTTCTTAATTTCCCGTTTAAGTTCGTTTGGTTGACATACGTAAGGTTGCCAAATGTGTTTTCAAAAATACCGGCCATTTTGTCAACAGCGCCAGGTCTGAGCTTTGTCGAAATTCGTAAGCAGCACAGGAAAACAGCGACAATCAGTATTGTTAAGCCACAATTAATAATTTGCCCGTATTTTGGCTGATTCGTTACGTTTCTCTGTGTGTGTGACGTGACAACCGCACCAACGATTGCGTCAACGGCAGCAAATGAACTTCGCTGAAGAAACTGTCCTGACAAGAGTCATTATGATTTGAGCAATTCTGCGTTATTTCTTTTTGAAGTTACGGCAAATTATTTCATTTTCACAATACCGGCCATCTCACAACCCTAGACATATGCAGTAGATAACTTTCGGCCAGCAATATTTTAAACGATAATTAATAAACCCTCTAGCCTGCATTCAATATTTCCCAAATGCATAAGCAGTGTTGTTGTATTTGACGGGCGGATAACTAGAGTTGTTTATGACGACATACACCAGAACTGCAGTTGCTCGCATCCTGCGTGAAATTTAGTCAGACCACGGTCGTGGTGTTGAAAAATTCATTTCGAAACTAAGAAATAGGTGCAGAAATGGGAAAATTGATCTTTCGTGCATTTCAGTGTGAGATCGAAATGCATTATACAACTGTCAGCAGATTGTTGCTTATCCCACTAGTAAATGTTTGTGAAAGCATTAAGAATTGGTTTCAATTAATTTATCCTGGGTGCAATATTGCGTTCAGCTGCCTTGTGTATGACTTCGAAACATCTTACGTAAGTGGTTCGTAACTACTGTACAGTTTTAACTCTACCCTTTGGTAAACCAGTACGAAAATTTACAAAATCTACATTCATTTGGGTCAGTGGCAAAGATAGAGGCATTACAACTGCATTGATTGTTATTTGAAAGATTGTTTTTTTTATGTTGTTTGACACAAATTCAAATGGGAACTTACTGCAATTTCCAAAGTCTTTCAATTGATAACTCAAATCAAAGGACTATTTGCTCCAACACTGCCAAACATTGTTTCAGCAAAAGTACATTTATGATCAGAAGGCTTGTTGAGCACGTAATTGAATGGAGCACTAATAGATGAGGCAGACTTCACTTTCATAATTTCACGGAACGGTTTACGAATACCGAAACNTCTAGCATTATACATTCTAGTCCTGATGGGGTTTTTCTTCGCTAGTTTTTCTGATGTCTGNTTTAGGAAATATACACTGCATTAAAGGTTCTGTTGTAACTGTTTTACCTCATGGCTTTTGCCATTGTTGTGCTTTACTGGTACATGAGGTAGCTGAAAGAATTTCCTTGATGCCTTGAACATGAAAGTGATGCAATTTATATAGCAAAAGTTGCTATGGCTGCATTTTCCAACTAATCTAAAATAAATTATTATTTACAGGTTATTATACCTGTTGTAGTTTTCTTTGGTTTATTCACCTTTCTGTATTAACTGCTTTCAAGTTCTTGTAAGGTACAATCTGAAAATATTACTGATTAGGCTACGAGATATGATGATGAGTGATGATATACTTAATTACTTACACAACTACAAAAATATTGCTTTCAGTAGGTACATACTGGTTTAATTTGCAAGCATACTATGCTCAACACATTAAAACTTGGTCAGTGAAAACAAGAATATTACCCAGCTACTGCACACAGGAACAGTCAGCAGACATGACTTTGGAGGCAACATCCATTTCAATTTCAAGTTAAAATGTGGCTTCTCAACCTTCCTATTGGATAAAGAAAGATAAAGTTTAGCTTCTGTAACATGCTGCTTTACATAAAAATGTGCCATTGCCATCTTATTTGGTTGAAATTTCCTTCAAATAGGCTACTCCTCTATGAAAAACTTATTACATTCGTTGAGACCTTGTGATAAAGCTCCATTCCAGTTGTTAATATCTCCAACATCAAATGAATGCATTGCATAGCTATCAAACAATTTGTCCAACCATCCATTTGATACAATACAGTTAATAAAAGACAAGTAAGGAGAACTACTGTAGAAATTACAGTATTACTATCAACAAACCACGTTACTCAGCCTAATTACTGTATTGCATTATCTATATATAGCATTTACTCAAATGAAATTGTGTATTGGTTAGACTACAGTACTTAAATGCCGTTCTGCCGTTGCTACCTACGTGCCATATATAATGTTGTACAAAGTAGGCCTACAGGCAGCACACTGTTTACTTAAAGGGAGTGTCGTCTGTTTTGTCTGGATGAAATGTAGCGATCCTTTCTGTGAGTTTTTTGCTGTGGCCAGTAGTAGCTCACAACATGATTTGACTAAAGATTGTCAAATGTTACGTGATTGTAAGATAACAACTGGTAAACGGTGGAAGCCGAGACCCGACTATGATGAACTGTGGAATCTAATATTTGGTCAGGATGCGTTTAAACCTGTACCATTACGACGTGAGCCTATTGAATTTAAACCACTTCCGATAAAAAGTAAACCTACTGACGTTGACATTACAGATATTATAATGAAACAAATCGCTAAGACATGTTTAAAAAAACGTAATGAGTTTCAAAGGAAACAATCGCAGCTAGAACCAAAGTTGCCTGACATGCATGGTCGTGTTTTTACACGAACTGAAGATGCTGATAGTGAAGAATCCCTAGAGTCGGTCCTGTAAAATAAAAGGGCATGATTGTGAAGCCACATTGGTGTTGGTATTGTACAAACGTTGACTACTGAATGCTTTATTTTGCAGGAAAGTAGGTTAATATGACGATAATACAAGAACTGTATGTGTTATAAAGGATTAAATCGAACAAGAGCGACTTTCAGAAGACACTATTATGAAAGACATCCCAGTGCAAACCTCTCGGAGTTAAATAACGAAGAAGTAGCAGGAGTTTTGTTAAATGTGCTTAGCAGATTAACGGGAAAATGTTTTTTTTGCATTAAAATACGTTTGGATGGTTATGAAGAAAAGCAGCGTAATTATGTGGGACTCAAACGAAGGGGAGAAAGTGTATGGATTGAATGTATGTACAGAATACCGTTGTGTTGAGTTCGCTTTGCATCCTCAACATGAAGCATCTCTTGATTCTGAATACAAATACTAAAGGATTTCAACTACTTCAAAAGCAAGTCAAGAAAGCGACTCAGAAGTCTATCCATGGTTTCATTAAACAGCAATGATTCGGAAGAATATTGGAATTCTAAAGTCATTCCCCAAAACGACTTGAAGTCCAAAAGAATGAAGCTCGAACAAAACAACGACTAGAAACTCTTAGTTAAAAGGACATTACAAAGTGTAGTTATTTGAATTATTGTACATTTATACTCCGTTTGTAATAGCAAGTCACCACCACGAAGAGAGCAAACCAAAACCTTATAAAAACAATTATGTTAATAATTCACATAAAAATATAAATAATATTTTCGATCCAAACGGATAAAAACAAATAATAACAAAACACAGTCCGAATTACGGTAAAAAACGTAACCGGTATCACCGGCGACTCCGAAAAATCAGGACTCAACGTGATGACGTTTCACGAGGTCATCATAGCAGCCAATGAGAGACGAGAAACGAGGTGCGGCTCTGGGTATAAATACCCGTGCTTGCGCCACGTTCAATCAGTCTTGGGCCACTGCTCAAGCTCACAATAAGCCCAGCCACTGCAGGACTTGAGGCCACTGCCTACTAGAAACCTTAACCCACTGGTTAAGAAGTTCCCCACTGGAAACTTATTCAAAAGTCTACCGGCACTCTGTTAGACTGAGACCTATGAAATTTATGGCAGTATGGTTTACTCTCTTCCTCCATGAAAGAACTGAACTCGTATTAACCCCTGTTGTTCGCAGTAACTTCTGTTACGGGCTTTAACCTATGATTACTGGTGTAAATCCTGCTGTTTTCGATTAGCTTTCTGATGTAATTAAGATTAATAGCGCAGTGCCTAAAGTTGTATTCATAAAACCATGAGTGAATAAAAATTCGTTTGATGTTAAACTGAGCGTAAAGTCGAGCGATACCAGGCGGGTCTAAACTTGGGCGTGCCTTGGACATTCCTACTAAATTAACCAGTGCTCTCGTGGAATTGCCCTAAAAGGCAAATCGGAATGCCACAGTTGACACCTAATACATGCGGCTATCTATGGGAAGATGACCAAACGGTTGGCGAGTTGTCCATAAAAAGAATGCGCCAAGCCATGGAAAAAGCAGATCTACACAATTTAACGCACACCAAGAAGATGTCTCAATTGGCTTCGTGGTATGATGATCATATTGCATTGGATGATAGACAATTACCTTTCCCAAAAGTTATTGGAGATGAAGAATTTGAATGGAAGCTTGGAGAACGTCATACACCAAGGTCACATATAAGACGCAAGCGATACAAGTCAGCCAAGCGCTACAGCAAAAGCAAGCGAACTACAGCGTTTCCAAGAAACAATGCAAACACAGAAAAGCACACGCCGAGACAAGTGTAAGGAATGCCAAATCCAGGAAACGTCTTGACATGCAAGAAACGCTTAACGTTGACTGTCAATACCAAGAGGGATCTTGAGGCATTGTTAGCAAAGCTGGATCCAGATCTATCAGAAATAAGCCAACCATGATGCAGACGATGCCACGTGTTTTACGATAAGGTTTACTGCGAAATTTGTCATGTGATTTTATTTGGATCCAGATGTATGTAACTTCACCTCCACATGTATGTAAAATCACTAGAGAGGGAGCCCAGAGGGTGTAAGTTAGCTGGAATGGTAACCAAGTTCTACTGGTATCACATCATCTAGTATGGCTGGTATCACATCATCTAGTATCCTGTACAAGGAACTGGTGGTCTGCTGTGTCACAGNTGGTNGTTGTGGTCGTGGGGGTGTTTAACTGCACCCCCAAAATTGAGCTAGATCAGCTGGTAAGGTAAACACTTATAACCTGTTGCAAGATGTCCAGCATAATCCCACAAACAATAAATGACCAATGCCAGACGTTTTGCGTGGTGGGACGCCCCCGCCAGACCCCCAAAATTGAGCTTGACCAGCTGGAAATGTAACCACTTGAAACCTGTTGAAAAATTTCCAGCATAATCCCAAGAACACCAAATGGCCAATGCCAGACGTTTTAAGTGGTGGGGCGCCCCCGCCAGACGCCCCCAAAATGGCCATCCCAAAACTGAGTTAGATCAACTTAGCAGATAACCACTTGAAACCTGTTGGAAAATGTCCAGCAAAACCGAAGGAATCGGGGGCGCCAGATGCTTGAGAGGACTTATAACACCGATCACGTCGCTACGGGAGCTTCTGGGGGCTTAGCACCCCGAACAAAGGTTTGAACCCTCTAAAATAGAAATGGAAGCATAAGAACACAATTGCTTTTCCCGTCGACCCGTTTTCTGTTCTGTCGTTTTTTTCAACCTGTTTCTGAAATTGCGTTATAACTGGACATGAAGTGGCACTTATTAGAGACACATCAGTCAATAGAACACAAAAACAAGATTTTCATTCTAACCTACCATAACACCAGACACTACCAATATTTTTTAGATAAAAACTAAAGTTTCTACAGCACCTATCATGCAAATGAAGCGCAACACATTGCCTTTTTCAAATTTTTATCAGGTTTCATTTTGACAGATGTTCATTACATTTCAAACCGAAACTTCCGCAGTTTTTTTGATAGTCAATGGAGACCATAGCAGTTTTGACTAAAGTCGTAGTCTTCAAGAAAGATAACTAATGCTCGCCTCACTGAATACAAAATTTTGCACTTTTAACACAGACGACTAGTAAATTCGATTATTGCCGCCTTTCCACTCACATTTTAACATTTTTAGGATTTCTCCTCGCAAAATATTCAGTTCACTTTCCCTACGAAATTCAACCAAATTCAAACATCAAGTTTTTATGCCTTAAGACAAACACATTAGGAATAAAAATGTCTTCTTTTGATAAAGATTAAGGAAGGAGTTTCAGGTCTCAAACTAAAAATCACATTTTTTTACACAATGTTTCTTCACGACTGTGGTAACATCTCTGATTTCTAATATGAAGCTAATCCTTCACTGTGCAAATAGTCAGCACAACACTAGGATACACGGACAATGTACAATACATATTTTTTATTAGACACGCGCCTAGGATTTACTCACATCATAAGCTGATTTTAATATTGATATCATGATGCCAGGTGATTTTCATAAAAACCAAAAGCCCTCATTTCACCTTTTGAGGTTTACATATTTTATCAAATTCTACTATTTTACGCATTCGTTCAAAACATTTTTTGTCAAGTGTTGACAACCATATTTGCTACAACGCACTTTCCATAACTGAGGCAAAACTCTGCCAATTGTGCACAGGCACTCGGAACAAAGCACAGACTCCTTTCACCAGCTCAAAGTAGAAAAAATTGGCTGGACCTTTGTGTAATGAAAAATTGTCTCTTACACGATTTCCAGTGGAGCAGAACTCTTGCCAAACCCACACACTACAGCCTTACACAAGAGAAAGAAGCGCAAACCAATAGCTGCCCCGAGTTTACCAGCATTCCACTTTTCACCAAGTTGTTAAAGCAAAGTTAGTGATTATAGTTGAAACAATAGTCTATTTAAATATGTTACAAATCAGAAAAACGCTTTGCACAACACATACGTACGGTTAAACGTTACTCCAGCTTTCCTTTTTAATCAGGACCGCGTTACAGAACAACAGTTTATCAAATACGCCACTGTGATTTTATCACACCAACAAACCCAGGTTTAAGTTTGTACACTACAAGACCCTTTCACCACAGCTTCGTGCTAGTGTTTAAAGTGACAGTTTCACACTGAAAAAACTGCTACGTTTCACATTGTTATGGAATTTTCTTACACATAAAAAAAATTTCAATCTATCAGCGCCGATTAGCTATCAGCTAAGTCATTTTAGAAAAACACACATATTAGCAAGCACGCTATCAAATAACAATTACTCAAAGCCTTCCTTTTTTAGATTCACATAAAAATAACTTATACAGTAGCCTTTATCCCTTTCTCCAGCCTTCCAGAGTACTGCAAAGAGCCTTTTCTATCTACTTATGGACAATCTTTAAAAGTCGTGCGCCACCTAGCGGCAATCGTTAATTATCACAAATAGTCTTTTCAAAACATACAACCGCTATTCTTTGATTCCCTTTTTTACAGAAAATCTTTGTCAGGAACGCATTATACAAATGAATCTTTCACGATGAAAACAACAATATGATGTTTTACTACAAACCTTTCAAACGAATTCGTTTCATTTTAATCTACATTTGCATAACGACACCTGCATGTGTAATAGCTAAAAATTGCGCAACAGACCATACCCTACTCAAACATACTCTTCAAAACGAAGGAACGACAATCACAAATATTCCCACAAATCAACAGATCCCAAACCGACAGCCCATCAAACCAATCGTTGCCTTACCTTTTGATTTAAAACAATTCCATACACATCCCTAAGCTCTCTGATCTCCTTCTAATTCATACACATTCAACACACAAATAATTTATCTAGATGTAATTTTATTTAGAATAATTATTTCTCGTAAGACAAATGTACTTACCAATCTTTACATTGTACAGTACAATCTCTTGCTCTCGAAACAGTCCAACAGAAACACAGGGGAACGCCTTGCAACCAACAGCATGTCATTTTTCTGATCTGTTCAGCAGATGTTACTGCTATTTAGCTAGATGTTTCAACTGAATGATTCCCTACTGAGTATTAGACTTTCATGAAGTCTTATCGCCTACTTCTCTATTTCCTGCGTTAGGCTTCTGCCTCCAAACAGGATATGATGATGCAGTAGGTCTCTGCTTTAGCTATTTCCTGATTCACCGTTCAGGACAGTTATACTGACTTGAAAATTTCTAATCATGTATTGATTCTAAGCCTTAAACCTACTGGTTGGCTTTCATTTTAGTTTACTTTTGTAATCGGAAAACAAGATCATTTTGTAATGATATTTAAAATTTAAGTTTATCACTTGTTGCATTTAATTTTTATGTTGACACAAATTCTATGAGATAATTTATAAAACAATCTGACAGACTTTCATGGTGATACATGAATTCATAAAGTAGTCTGTCAGCAATTTATCTTAGACAAGTCCTGTTATGAAACAGAATGACAAAGTCTCACGTGGCCAAATATTAAATTTTGCCCAAGTATGTCACCTAGAACTTATGGTTCAGTGTGACAGAGGTTCGACAAGTCATTTTTATGAAGTAATTTGCCATAGGTTAACCCGGACATGCTACTTTGTAAAACAANGTGGTAGCAATTTGACAGACTGTTTTTACGAAACAGTCTGACAGAGGTCATCCCGGACATGTCACTTTATAGAACAGTCTGGCAGAGTCCTGTTAGGACAAGCCATTTCTGTTAACTGAAAGTGAATCTGACTTCACTTTCAGGGTGAAGACTCAAGTCAGTGGGAGAGCCCTCTGAGAAGGGGGGCCCATCGACACTCACAATATCCCTTCCGAGCCTCAGGATATTGCAAGGCAATATGCACAATCCAAAGTGGTTTGATACAGGCGAAGGAAAGTGGAGCCGTCAGGAAAGAACAAGTCTTTCAGGTGATGCTAGCAACACTCTGAGTCTGAACCGTCAAATCTGTCCCTATTTATGCAAGGTATAGCACCTAAAAGGTACTTGCACCTCCTGTGTTGCTAGGAGATGACTACTTGTTTTTTCCTGTCTTTGCTAGGCAACACAACAGTTGTTTATTTGCAAGCATCCAATCCGATTGAAGGGGCGTGGCCCACACTTGCTGTTGTTATTGCACAACAGTTGCGCAATAGTTGTTTGTTTGTAAATATCCAATCCGGTTGCTGTCAGAATTGGAGTGTGTCTGTGACTTCTTTCATGCTTCACTGACTTCGGATTTCTTTGGCTGAGGCTGCTGGAATCCCAGTCCTTGGCTGAATCTGCAGGAATCTCAGCTCTTTTAATGGTTCTGGAGTCGTTGTTTGAATACTTCTGAAGCTTGATCTTTTTATATGTAGTTGAGGATACTTTTGCTCTGCTACAGCAATAACCCCGCTAAATGTTTTTTTTCAAAAACATATTTGTTACGTCCAACAAGTTACAATCATCTTGCCCCTTCCCCTCAAAAATATCAGCTGGTTGCGGCGCTTGCACCTATTCTAGTGTAAACTCTAGATTTGCTTGCATACGTGCTGCGAAATCTGTCAATTGTAGTAGGCATTTGGAGCTTGTAGCGTAAGCGTGGTCTGGCTGTTGTATAAATATTTGCACGATACTCTCCGTATTCCAGTATCAAAACATGGAATCATATATTACAACTATTATGCAACAAAAGAAGCAGTTTCATAAGGCACATTGCAAACATGTTACCAAACAAGGAAAACAAATAGCAACATACACAAACGTGATTAATGTTATGCCTGCTGTTTTTTGTTTTTTTCAATACGCAAAGAAATCCGGCCCGTCGACGCTGATAAGATCGCGAATTTGGCCCAGCATCCAAAACGTTTGGGGACCACTGCTATATTTGAACATCAGGCTGCCCAAACTTCAAACTTTTGTTAAAAGCATAAAAATATCTAACTTTGCGGAAAGCAAAATGCGAGAAGACTATGGGCAGCAACGCACAAACAATACTTGCGTTGAATACATTAATACAGTTGCAATTCTAGAGTTAGAAAAGTGGGGGGGGCACTTCGGGGCCAAAGAAAATGTAGGGAGGCCAACATAAATGTTTGTTTTGCATGGTGATTTTTCGTTGTTTTGAAGATTAAGTTGCTGTGATTAACCCTATCAAACCCAACACACACTTGTGAATATTGTTAAATATGAACAAACATGAGCTAACGTTATTATTCACTAGAGACACCTAAAAGGCCACTGTAGATGCAACTACACACCGCTATGTCGAAATATTCTGTGTACCGCTATGTCGAATATTCTGTGCTAACAATGCAACTTCCCACAGCACTGCACATGTTAAACGAAACACCATTTCCATACACAATTTTGCCGATCCCACATGAACGAAAACAGCTCCACAAAAGCGAATAAAATTCACATGAAAGCGAAATATGTTCCAACAACGAGTTCCATCTTGACACAGAGACAAGTAGACTATTGATAGCCAACTAGTTTCATTAAAATATTCTTATTTCTTAATTGTTTGAGCGATATAGGTAGCTTCGACTCCTTCCGAAGCAAATGCTTTACCAAAGTTACTCAATTTCATGTTGTAAATCATTTTCAGTAAATGAATATGATTTGTGAATTCTTTCAAGTTTGTTTATGATAGAAATGTTTGACCTCTGGGGCAAAGAGGTGAAATGCACAAAAAAATTGCTTCTGAATCATTACCGAAAACCCGTACAAAATTCTGTGAGGTTGCAGGACATGTGGGTAGAGTTAAAACTGTAGTCACGAACCACTTACGCAAAATGTTTCCAAGCTGTATACACAAGGCAACAGAACACAATACAGCAGCCAGGATAAATTCGGATAAACCAACTAAAACAAAATCTTGATGCTTTCAGAAACCTTTTGGCACTGGGACAAGCAACAATCTGCTGACAGTAATGTAATCCAGTTCCATCTCACATTGAAATGCACGAAAGATCAATCTTCCCACTTCTGTGACTGTTTCTTAGTTTCGAAATGAATTTTTCAACACCACGACCATGGTCTCATCAAATTTCAAGCAGGATCCGAGCAACCACTAATGTGCGTCGTCATAAGCAGCTCTAGTTCCCCAACCGTCAAAAACAACCAAAAAGCTTATCACTCATCATGCATTTGGGAAATACTGAAGGCAGGCCCGTTCAGCTGAAGACCTTTGCCCCTTTGCCAGTTTCCATGTCCCCAGCTTGCCCCTCATGTCCCCAGTTTGCCCCTATTCCCATGCTCCTAGGGCACCTCATGCTCGAAAGCTATAAGCTAAGGTATTTATTTTGTCAGGTTGAATTATTCTCTTGTCGTCATTGGCAAAGAGAGCTATTTCAGACGTTCAGACTTCAACATCAGGTGCGCACGTTACGTATGACTGCATTTGTGAAGCACGCACCTGCTGTTATGCTTTGACTTGTGGTTGTGACCCGCCATCGGTCACGCTTGAAAAAAATTTTAAGGGCACACCTCGTTTCGGCTTTGGCTTGCTTCACGTTAGACTAACTTGTTTGTGAACTAGAATATAATTTTTTTGCGTTGCATTGTGATGTGGCAGAAACTTCCAAAGCAAGGAATGTTTTGCCACACAAGCAGTTCTGAACGTTCAGCCACAGAGTGTGCTTGAAAAAGATGGTAGCTTCAGGCAATGAGACTTTTAAATTAAGTTTTTGAATTTATTTGTTTATGAACACACACACTCTGCAGAACGCAGGTTGATAAAAACAGACAAACATAACATATTAAAAGGTATTGAAACTGCTGGAATCATAGGGTTACAGGCACTTTTTGCAACTGCATTGCAGACAGAACCATTGGTTTCAGACACATTAAATCAAGCAGGGATTTTTATAGAACGTCCGACTCAAGCAGTGTGCTTCAAACTTGAACAGCTTGGCAGCACGCAAACTGATCAAAATTTATCAAAAAAGCTGTGTTTCTTCTGATGAAAGTTCATTAGGTT
>JGI24159J19872_10000421_pt1 | contig 36833 bp, 23 predicted proteins | sample Ectturendosymbi4_FD_19872 | JGI IMG/M metagenome (IMG submission 19872) | reverse complement strand
CGACTCTCCCTAAAGGAAACGCGGGCACGAAAACGAATGAATTAATGAGTATGCAGGCCCACATTGAATCTTTCTATCTATGAAACCAGGTGGAGTGACTACATCTCCGACCTTGCTTGGTCCCATCTTGGTGTGGAGCCAGCAGAACTATCTGAGATTGCTGTTAACAGTGAGGTATTTTGAGACCTAAGCTGCTGGAACCACGACCCAGCCCAGAGGCAAAGCAGGCATGGAAATGTACGAATGATTGTTTCGAACGTGGAGTGAGGAGTTGCATCTCTGGGAATAAAGCAAATGCCCGTCGGCACAGCTTTTTATTTTGTTTCAAATTGAACATTTGTCGAGAAAAAATTATCTTTTGAGTGTTTAGAAAGGATTTGCTACCACTTGCAGAGAACTGACTACACATTTGCCCGATGTCCACCTGTCTGAGTACGGCAGAGCGTTGCTCTTTGTTTGATGGGAAAAGTGGAAGGCAATGAGGGGCAGATAATTCTTTTGCTACCGTTTCGTGTGTTCAAAGTCATTTTCACACTACGAAACACAGACAGTGTTGACAGTAATTTTCAACACTGCCAATGGTTAATTCAGTGGACTTCCATTCTTCACGATGCGTTCGAGGAAATGCAGCAAATGTTAAAGTTAAGTCATCTAGATTTGTCATTGGCATGTTGAAATGTACAGTACGTTTTGAACTTCGCATTGATATAGAAATTTTTGTTGGGATAAAAATGCTAAGGGATATGCTTTGCGGAACAATTCATACAAAATCAACGCTACTAGATATAAAAATTGTTTTTTACCGATTATAAAAATTAAACTTTGAAAGAAACGCTTTCAAATGGGCAGCCACTAAAATCACTATGATATTATTATTTTTAGACCTCTTGACTGATCAATCAAACTTTATTTAAAAACACAGGAAGCAAATTATGAATCATCCGGTTAGTTGGAACTAGGTTAGAGTGGCTCTCTTGCAGCCAATGTTTTGAGCATTAATAAGCCAATTAGATCTTTGCCATATTATTGTAGAGTTTAGTGATATTTGTGAAAGTTATTTAAACCAGTGGGGTGTCGAAAACAGGGTCTGTTCTTCATTTTTCTAACAACGTAACATGGCTGGACTGATGATGTAGCACAAGGTTTAAGCCAAAGAATATTACCTGAACCTTTTAGTAGAAAAGATACAGTTTTTGGTGCAATGAAATCAAACAACTAATTGAAAAAAGCAGCAGATAATTTCCACCTTGCAAGCAACATGCTACAACACCTGCCGGAAGAAGTTACGGGTTTTATCAATGATTACGACGATGATGACATTGATTAACGTTCACTGCCAGATTAATCAACCTAGGCNCAATTTCAGCTACATTACGCATCAATTTTCACAACGCAGGAAACATCTGTTACCTGAAACGCGCACGCTTCAGCAGTGNTAACATTCAACTTTGTTGTGATGCTTCAGCATATAACGCTTTTTTACATACATGTAATCAGACAAGTAACGCTCTGACATGTCAAATCAGTCATACACACTCTTATTTGCTGCTAATGATGGATTTAGTGCCGGTGCATACATTTCTTAATCCAACTTACGCGACACATTAGTCAAACAACTATTCTGAAACGGTAATGTGCAACTTACGGGATTTTTATAGAGCTTCCGTGATATTTTATCACAAAGTGAGACGGAAAAGCACTACTAAGTCTTTAAAAACGTTTCTCACCAAGGTAGTTCTACTTCCACAAAATATTGATGTGACTATGTTTTGTTTTACATACCATGTAAAACCAATAGTGTTGAAAGACCATCACCTGAACTTTGCTCAAAATTGGGTACATGAGGAAAAAATCAAGCAAGTACTAATAAAAAATAATGTTTGTGCGATTTTGAAAAGCAAATTGGAACAGATACTTTTCTACTTTGCTTACTGCTTATCTTGGACAGGAAATGACACAAAAACATAACGTTAATTAACACGATTTTTATCTTCCTTTTTTTGTACTATCTGAACTGCTACTACTTGGCCCTTCAAACCGATGTGCTTGCCACATTTGTCTGAGCGATGCAGAAAAAACACCAGTGCTGTAGTTGAAATGCTTGTGGTAGGAAGTCAAATAACGTATATTGGCTTCTTGTCTAACGCAATATCCAATTGATCTACATTAGTTTGGTCTGTTACAGTTCAGGATGCCTTGGTTTGGGCGTTTGACTTTCAGATGAACAGTTCTTGTATTTCTAAGCAAAGCAACTAAAAATGGCTTGCTGGTCGAACGCAGATTTTCAATACTTTCTACTAGCAGCAGATCAGCGAACAGAAAGCGAAAGAAGGATTCCCACAAAAAACACACGTAAAATATTCAAAGATGCAGTAAAACGTACTCTTACTTCAGATAAAGCAGAACGACAAGAATGACTGTCTGCACTCCAAGATACAGTAGAAATGGCCACGCTTCCAAATATTCTATGAATTTAGCTGACGTAAGCAGTGGCCTGCCTTTCACGGAGAAAGTGATGAGTAGAATAGCGCCCACCTGTAGAAGCATTTGCCAAAAATTTAGGTGTTTTTCTCGATTTAACATTTCACCACAAAATATGTTTCACTGATAGTCACAATAAGCGGCTGTCGAAAAGTAACTGCATTATACGACAGTCGCTTCGTGTTTGTGGGTTTTAACAACCAGTATGTCAACTTCCTCTCAGAAGAACCCGATGAATTTGTTCTACAAATTTATGAATAAATGAATGCTTTAGAGAGCTGACAGAACATCAAACTTTTACCACAAGCGCAAAACGAAACGTTACAATTTTGACAATCGTGGACGACCTTNAGGTGATTCATATTCGCTAAAAATCGAAACAAACTATCAAGGCGCCAATTATGAATGAAGCTTAAACAGAATCTGCAATTCGTGTCTAGCAAAAAGTCAACTCACTATAACGAAAGTGACTCCAATCATATTAGGAAGAGTAATTGGCTCTCTTAGGAATACGATGGCAATAACAGAGTTTGTGAGAACTGCCACGCTGCCGAGAGGAGCAACCATGGAGGCTGGAGCGAAGCCATAAGCCATGAAGTTTCCCAGCTCTCCTAGAACCATGAGCAGCATGCCTAACCACCACAGTTTGTCCAAACAGTAGGCCCAGGACCTCTCATGGCCTAATCTGCAAACAATGTTTTGCTAAAACTAAATACTGCCTCAAAAACAAAATCCAGGTGCATGACAACAAACATTCAATTAGTGTGTCAAGACAGCACCTTAAATTCTAATCAAAAGACCTAACTATGGCTTGTTACCTCACATACAGTACTTATTTAGACCTGATATCTGTAATTTCGCTCTCTCGTATATTTATTCGTCCTACACATTCCTACCTGTGTTTGGCACAACCGTGAAATCAAAAGTCCCGTTTGCCATGCTGATCCGCTCACTTACATGGTTTTGCTTCCAAAAATTTCAGCTTTAATTTTCGTACCAAACTTTACTTCTGTGTTGAGCTCGTCAACAATCAACAATGGAACGGATTAGAATCAAAGACGTACGCAAGGGGGGGAGGTTTGGTTGCCCCCCCCTTTGAGCTTGATATTTTACAAAAACTTTATTACCTGCGCAAAGAAGATTAATTGTTTTCGCATACTTTTTGCTTGTTAATTTGTCGACTCAATGCAAATACCACGGCATGAATTTGCATGCAGATTTCAAGGAAAATTGTAAATGGGCTAAAAAGTAATAATTAGGTTTTGGTGGGAATCTGGGTTATCGCCTGCATCTAGAATCCATCTCACCACTTTTTGCAGATCTTTTGCCCACTACGCATGTTTAAGATTGTGTTCCGTGGTATTTCTCTTTATCCGAAACAATGGTCTTTATTTTGTCTGCTGAGGCTGATCAGCGCATGCGCTCACCGCCCTGGTTACATTACCAATTTCTGTAGCGTGATAGAACTGTCGCACGAGCTCAAAAACAGCAGTTGTTAACATAGGAGCATCCAAGCATCTGATAATGTCTCAGCAGGGAAAAAGGAAAACTAAATTTGCTGGACTTCTATACATTACAAAAAATCGAATGTTTTCTTGCGTAGTTTATGCGCATCTTCAATTCTTGTATAGTTTAGCAAGATCCGATCTTGCAAATCTGGGTGTGCGTCAAACAGACCAGCCGCACATTTTCCGTGCTCCACTGCTCGTATTCGACAAGACATTAGCACAGCCTCATTTTGGAGTTGTAAATTGCCCCGAGGAATTGATGAGTGTGTTTTAATCTGTGTTTTAACGCGCAGCCTGATATTTTTGCAGTTATGAACTGCTGTGTCGTAGCGTTGAGTTTATTTTCCTCCGATATCCTTAAATTGGAGTGCTGATAGTTTATATTAAGTTCAATGACACATAATTTGTGGGGAGTGCGTGTAGAAGAATATGCATATTATGTCAACAAACTTCGCCAAAACGTTGGTTTGGAAACATGAATATGACGTCAGATTGTGACGTCACAAATGGCGCACACCAAATACAAATGACCACCATATGAAAATTTTCTGCGTACGCCACTGATTAAAATGGATAGTATTACAACGCTTTTTATTCTATGGTTTGCTCATATCGCCAAACTCTGCGTATGGTACATGCGCAAAGAACCTGCAAAACATTGATTAAAAACTGACGCTCATTGATATTTAGCACCGTCCATAGCTTGGATATGGAAATGACTGTCTTGACATCAGGTCCGTAACCAGATGAATATTTTTTGGGGGAAATGATCGTAACTTGTTGTTTTATACCTAACAACTAAAAACGTCTTTGGCGTTTTTGAAATGTTTTTGACAATATCGGGGGAGAAATTATCTGGTTTGCCCCCCTGATTGCAGGCCTGAATGACGTACATACCCTTATAAGACGTTTCATGAAGAATGAATATTTGCAACTATACCCCGTGGTCATCTTTCGTTGCAGAAGGATTATGCAGCCAACTTTCAAAAACTCTCAAAACAAGCGGAATCGTCTGCCGTTCAACGTAATAATCTTTGCGCCATTTCAAAAAAGTCTTTTTACGGCGTTTGTTAGAATTAGAAAAGTCTAGAAATTTTTCAAACCGTTATAATGAAAATCACGGCTAAAGAAAACGATGCAAATGACATATTGCAAACGTTTCGATAACTCCTGTTATCATCATCAGGGCATTGCAAATTTTTCAAACCGAATTCAGATCTTTTACAACTATACTAAACATAACAGACACAACTTTGCCTCTGCTACTGTTGTATGTTCAGCTTTTTCCTTAGACTATTAAACATAGAAATGTGCCAGACCTGAGGAGCTGTAAGTTAAACAACAACAATTCTGAAAAGGTGGACAGTACCTGTTGTGTGCTTTCTTTTGCACACTGAGAGATATACTTATGAGCAAGTTTCCACCAATAGCAAGCGCCAATCCAATCATGTGACGCTTGTTTGTTTGGTAAACCAGGTTGGTTGCATTGGTGACATTGTGATGAGTGTAGTTTGTTGAGGAAAATAAATGGTATTCCGAGTAATTTCGAGTAGCTCCAAACATTCTGGACATATGTGAACGGCTTTGCGACGTGTGGGGGACATATCAAGCTAGATCATTTTAAACTTGTAAAGCTTGCAGTCTATCGCAGTGTTTGCGACAACAACAAAGTTTTTAACGAGAAAAATCTTCTACCTGTAAATAACACGGAAGCATAAAAATATATATAGCCACGATTTACAACTGCAATTCTGTAGGATTTAAAAATGTAAAGGAAAGCAGCATTTGTTGCGGAAAAAAACTGAAGAGGATACAGTGCAATATCGGTTTTCTGGTCTGATGAGATTTTGGTAGTAACGTATTCTGTAAAATTTGTCTTTCTGTTTCGGCTAATTACCGACTGACACCCTAGAAAACTTGGCTCTGTACTTCCACATAGCAAGCACAAGTCATTCGTCTTTGAGTAAGTTTCTAAACGTAAGCCATAAAACGTTTCTTGTTGTTCCAAGCACAAACCTTTCGTATTTTCACCACACTACAACATATTTTCACACACTAGGATTTTCTTTGGAACAGCAAGGGAGAAAGATTTCACTCCACCAGTGGTGGATTTAGGGTGACGTAAATGAGGCACTTGCCTCTGGCACACATTTCTTGAAATGTCGATTAAGTTTTGTGATTTACAAGGAGTGTTTTTCGAATTCAGCTTCATACAGTGCTTCAAATTCGCTCAGGTTTGAACATATTTATCACTTATTTTCCTCCGATATCCTTAACTTGGAGTGCTGATAGTTTATATTCAGTTCAATGACACATAAACTATGGGTTCACCTGATGACATTTTTGGGTTCACCTAATGCCGCCAATTATGGGTTCAATTATGGGTTCACCTGATGCCGCACAAAATATTTATCATTAAGTCTTACCTTTTGCGAGGTGCAACTGTACAATAGATTTGCAATAGCAAATACTTTCAATGTCAAGGTATGTCGTCCTACATACGTGCGTGTATGTAAAACTAAAAAGCACCCAAGTACGTTGATCTACGAACATCAAATAACGTCTAGTTGTGTGGTACCCCGGTAGACCTTTCCTCTTTGTAAGTGCGTAGATTAACCTGTCAAGTCCCTGAACTCGTTTACTGTGGTTCAGAGTGATTGCGTTGCAGTTGCAAATGTAGTGTCTGGTGTACAAATTGAAACTTGGAAGGGAGCGTAATGCCGTGTTTACCAGCAGATTGTTGTGAAATGTGAATGTTGTAGGCATCTTGTCTATGGAAAGAGATCCTTTCTCAGCAAAGAATCAGACACTTTAAGATCTTACAGAGTATATATATTCGCCTACGATGTAGGCATCATCAGCTCTTATTCAAATAGAATCATGTAGGATATTATTGTAGGCATCTTATTGGCAAGGAATTATTATATAGGATATTATTACTGTATATATTGTATGACCAGACATGGGGCGATTACAGCACAAATGTAATCGATTACGATTACTTGCCACCTGCTCGAATACGATTACATTGAAAGTAATCACGATTACAATCGCGATTACATTTAACAAACCCCATTTGCATGGTTTGATGGAAGTATATTTTCAGACAACAGACGATATTAATGAATGCAATAAACGAAATTACTAATCTGTAAGGATCAAGCACCGGAAAAAAATTTGCAATTGCTTACTGAGATGTTCGTGCAGTCAACAAACCAGTGNCGTAACTAGAGGTTTGAGCTAGAAGGGAAACTTAGCTGAAAGAGGCACACTGTCCTCTGTAGGTGACTAGGGTAGCCAGATCACTTGAAATTTTTTCAAGGACATTTTTTTCTATGTGGTACGGTCAGTGGCGTGAAGAGGTCTGGTGATGCCCGGGGCGACTGCTTGATTGTAAGCCCCCCTAACACATTCTCGTATTGAACAGTGGAGTGGCGTATGATGGTCAGTGTAACTGGACATACGCTGCTTGTGACGTCACAATATGACGTCATTTTGACGTTTGCAAACCACCGTTTGGGGTTGGTTTGGCGAAGTTTGTTGACACAGCGTGCGTATTATTCTACACGCACTCTCCTTGTTATTGTACAATGTGTCACTGTAATGCATATTAATTAATCAGCGCTCCAAGTTAGGAGGCCGGAGGAAAACACAGCACTTAACGCAAGACAAAGCAGTTAAATAACTGTAAAAATATCTAGCAACGCGTTAAAAGAGGGGAGTAGAACACACTACGTCAGAGCAGTTCACAACTGCAAAAATATAATGCTGCGCATTCAAAGCGTGCATGAAAACACTCATCGCTACGATGCGGCAGTTCACAAATATAGAAAAATGGCTGCGCGGATGTCTCGTCCATTAGCAGTAGAGCAGAAAAGGTATGCGGCTGGCATGGAGGACACCCAGGGTTAACAGTTTGAAACTTGCTGAACTAGCCTACACAAGAAGTGAAAATGCGCATGAAGTAGGCAAGAAAACTTTCGTCATTGTTTATGTGGCTGTTATATGTACTACTACTGGGGAGACAGAACAGATACGCGTTTGTGTGTGCCGTTGTGATCAATCCGCCCAGAACCTTCGCCAGAAAGTGTTCACTAGAGGAGCTTCAAATCCGCTCAGAACCGCCGCACGTTTGTGCAGGGGGGTTGATATTTAAAATTGGTTAAAATCTCCACTGATTTATAGCGTTTCATATTTTAATTTAGGGGCCTTGGGGCTTTGTCTGGAGGGGTGAAGCGCACCAAAGCACCTCCGTGGCAACGGGACTGAATCCGCTTGAAATGCCAATTAGTGACGAAGCTCGAAATAATGCACTTATTGCAAGCACAAGTGTGCGGCTGTATTAGCGCACACCCAGGGTTGCTACATCAAAAAAACGAAATGGAAAATTAATGATGCATCAAAAAGTCAGCTAAACCAAGCAAGTTGAAATAGGACAGTTTTGAAATTTGTATCAGAAAATCAACTAAACGGCCGTAATTCTTTTGCAATCCTATATTGTGATTTTCCCTTGATAGCTTGGTCTGGTAAAAATCACGCCACTATCATTTTAATTGGGTGTGCGCCGCACACCTAGAGTAATGGTCCCCGGAATTGAGGAACGTGAGAATTGCTGACTTTTGAATACGCAAAAACTAGTGTTAACAAAGAACACAAGTTTCGAAAAATTAAATCCATGCAGCTTGTGTTAGTAGCCTTGCTATAGGAAAAATCATCTCGTTACAGCATTTTCATTTTTGCAATATCACTCTTTGGTTGCCCGGGGCCGTCGCCCCGTTTGCCCTCCCCCCTCTATGCACGCCACTGGGTACAGTGGGCTACTTTCAGAAAGCTTGAATCACGTATGGGCAAGCCAGGCTATGTTAACCATGTAAGAAATTGAAAAATAAAAAAAAATATTGTGACGACACAACCTTTCTTCAGTAATTTACTTTTTACTACACAACTGTTTAAGATGGAACTAATCTATGCATTGCTCTGTTCATTTACATTGTTTATTCTTGATTCTTAAATGTTCAACGTAATCAATAGTTCTTAAATAAACAACTTTAAAAATATTCAAGAATTTTCAAGGACGCCGGAAAATATTCAAGGACAAAAAGATGTTTTTAAGAATCAAGGACATAAAGCGTGTTGATAGTAAATTCAAGGACATTTCTTGGCACTCAAGGACGTCTGGCAACCTTATAGGTGACCGACAAGACAACACCCAGAAAAAAAACTTGAGAAATAATGGTGAATCCGGGTGTGGATGGCTATACTAAAACCCCAAACCAACGGCAAAATCTCCGAAAAGGACAACCTACTGAAAACCAAAAGAATACTAAAATCAAAAGATAAGGTGGGCGGGGGCCTGGTTTTTACATTTAGCTGGCCAGCGGAGCCAAATCGCCCCTCATCTCTCCCGCCAGCTCCTCTACTACAACAAACACTTTAAATATTAATTAAACAAAAATGATCAATGTTTAAAATCTTTGTAACAGTTGATAAACATCAAGGCTTTAAATCTTTAACAGTCGAACGACACCTATCAGGCTTGAACGTTCGTCCAATAACGCTGAAAATTCGTTTGTTAATAATTTCAATATTGCTGACTATTTCTTCTAAGTGCAGGTTACGATCGTCTGCAAGCCAGCGTAGCATTGTGCAGCTTTTAATTTGAAATGAAATCAACAGTGACGCCAGTATAGATGCGCATCTGTCTATTGGACCAAATGTCAATGGTCAACAAAACCGCACAGGTTTCGTTGAGTTTTTTTGAGCAGTATCTGGTGGGTCGCGGATGACATGCTAGTTATCAGTGTTGTGGAAAAGTTCTTTCGACTTGGATTAAAGTACCTTATTCCTCTGAAAAAAATAATTCACTGTATATAATCTACTGTAATAATTATATACATAGCCTACTCCAGCACTTACATTCATAAGTTCACTCTGAATATACTATACATAAATAAAACCAACACCTCTCCTCGTATGTCCCGCTATTCTGTTGCCGAAGTGTCAACTCGTTTTTAAGCGAAGCTGTTATAGTTGTTGCTACGTCTCACTAGACTCGCTACGTTACTTCTGGTGGCCAACAAGAAGGGTAGCTAGAGCAAAGCGAGAATTTGCTACACGCTGTGCTTANCACTGGACTATCTGGATTTAACGCACACAGACTGGGCAAATGGCTTTCCCTGAAANATAATCATAACAAACCATGATAAAGGAGGAAACCCAGCCGCCACAACCGCGGTTCAGCGCACAATGATGTAAGGTGAAAATTTGCAAGTTTAATCGCGAAAATAATCGCCGATTACGATTAAATTGGCGATGTAATCGATTACGATTACATTTCATTTTTGGTCAATTCAATCGATTACGATTACTCAAAAAACTGTAATCAATCGATTACGATTACTCAAAAAACTGTAACGATTGACGATTACGATTACCCCATGTCTGTGCATGACTAGTTTCAACTGGTAAGATACGTAATGTAAGTTTAATATTTGCTGTGATTTCCAAGTATCCTGAGCACCTACTTGTGCAGTTTCCCTTCAAAACCTTTGCCTCAGGTCTCAAACTCCTGGATCCACCAATGCACTCAACATCAAATATGCACGGCCAACTTAAGAAAAATCAGTGGGAGATAAGCCTTTTGAATGGAATTTTGCAGCAAAGATCCACAGCCTGAATTTTCAAGCAGGCGGAAAATATAAAGAAGAGCAGCTGCAGAACCGGGTGCTGACTTACCGCACCTATGTAATATTAATCGTTGGTTTTCGGTGACCGTTTTTCAGTTTCGCTCTCTAGTGTAACAGTTAGACTCCAGTAAAACACTTAAACTAGATTTGAGGCAAGCTATGATTTTCACAAGTTTGTCAAGGACCTATTCATAACTGTGAAAAGCTAATGAGTGTGAACTAAGGAAAAATTCAGCCTTGAATTCGTCTTTTTCGATGTTTACATTATTTTCCGCACAAGAAAAAGAAATTTCACATATAATGCAATCTTACTTATCTGAAATTCTACTTGGCCTCCAGCAGTCCCATCAACACAAGATTTTTTTTGCAACTGGGTATAACGAGCAGATGCTTGACAAGCATCCATCAAACCATTTGCAACTATAGTTACGCATGTCATGTGATGTGTGTTTGCAAGAATAACACCTCGGTCGAGGCGCACATAAAAATGGATCGGTTTTATGCCATACAAGGCAACTAAATGGGCGATAGAGACTTTTGAAAAGCTAAATGAAATAACCACTGCGAAGTAAAGAAAAAATAAGCATGACCTCGATGCACATTACCCTCTTAAGTTTTGCGTTGATGCTTGACAATTTTATTTGTCTGCAAAGCTTGGACGATTTTATTGCACGAAATCATGGTGGTGCAGCAAGTATCGTCCTAACCTGATTCTATCAGAAAAGCCAAACCAACAACAAGAGGAAAGAATAAAGCAGCTTTAATGTTTTAGCCATGCATAAGACGAAAAACTCTAATAAGGTTGATTATTTGCACATCATTCTAGTAACGAACTGAGCTACCTTTGCGAAAGGTGAGAACCAGTTTACGTGATGAAGGATGCGATTAAAAAAGCTCCAAGGGTTCCAAGAACTTTCTTCTAGATTTCATCTCCTTTTGTAATCATATCACACCTCCACTTAACAAGGAGTTAAGAATTTTTGCTTTTTCTCGCTCGCATTCCATTTCCGACAATTTATCGCAAAGATGTATCATAAGAAAACATGAGCTATTTCGCTTTTTATGCATGCCACCTAACACTTTGTGCTTGCTACCTAACACTTCATGCGTGCTATACCCAACACTTCATGCGTGCTGCACAACACTCACGGGTTTACACTGGTGCGCCATGTCGAATAACTGACTCTCCAAGGCTGTTTGTTTAAGGTTTTGTATAAGAAACCATTAACGCTTTTACTCTTTCAAAAACTGAGCAGTCCGCCAGAACTAATGACGGACATTTTGACATTTCACGAAACGCAAATGAGAAATCTTGTTTAAAGGAAAGCGTGTAACAATTCAATGCTACTTAAATAAAAATCTGCAAACGAAACGTCAACCTATCCGCACTGTCGTCACTGAAATGATATCCGAAAACTTAATCAAAGGTTTTCTATTACAGATTTTCTATTTAGTCAAAAGCTTTCTCAAAGGTCATGCTCAAAGGACTTCTATTGCGTTCTTTATGCTCACGAGCACTGTCATCATTATGATCAATATCTGCTGACCAGATTGGGACCCACTGGTTGTTGTTAGTATACCCCGTTCAGCGCACTTACCTCGTTTACTGGGCCACACAAAAAATCGATCTCTATTAAACCGCGTCTTGTCTACGCGAGAATACGTGATGCTCGTTGCTGAGAGAGCTGTACGGTTTTTATTTTCTCTGGGCTGTTACAACGTACCGAGATTTCCAGTACCTGTACATATTATATATCCCACTGACACCGTGCATTGCGTTGTATGGCTTGACCTGGGTGGATTGCGTTATATTCTGGTTGTTTATCAAAACCTGCTACTGCTTGGGATTCCTTTCAAATTTTCTTTGAGCATTGCACTGAGAAAATAAAAACAAAATAAAATCCGCGCTTCTTCTTCCTTGCAACTTCTTCAGCCTTCATTTTTAAACACGACTGACGCTTTTATCCGTGATCGCTACAAACAAGTGACTTTTAAAGATTGATAACAGCATCAACTTCGCCTCAACATGAAAACAAGAACAATCCTGCGTTGCTTAAACTGTTCACAGACTCACAGACATGGCCATGAAGTCTTATTCCTGTGACGGTCGGAGTCAAACGAAGTAAAGCAATTTGCCAGTGCGTAATAGGTGTAACTTGAAATGTTTGTGACACCCAACTTGCACTTACAGCAGTATGCTCCTACACATGAGTGCCTCATAAAAGCATTGCAATTTTGCAGTTCAACTGAACACGGAAGTAAGCGCGATTCGGAGTAATCTTATATACCGAAGCTTCCCGTAACTGCTACTACACATAATTCTTTTCATAATTAAGGTATTTTCATCACGTTGGTTGCGCTTGGACAGCTTGGACGCTTTCACACGGTAACAGAAATACAATCAACATGTAACATCAATATCCTAAGGACCACCACCTCCATGTGAGAACGTTTACGCAACTGCTATGAAGTACTTTTGCAATAAAAGATCGAAGCTCTCCGCTGCTGCAGGAAAAAAAAACTCAAAGAAAGTAATAAAACTGTTATGCTTGTTCGTCGAACTCGCTTATTACAGTATGCCTGCTCTTTAGCTTCGACACAGCAAGTTTCCGAAAACAGTCTAAGAAGTGTTAGAAAGCTGAGGCTGCGTTTGGGGTCTAATAATTTCTTTCCTAAACCAACCAGCAGGGTTTTACTATAAGAAAAATTATGGCAACAAGTTTTTAATGCTAAGATGCCACTAAATTCCTTTAAACTTAGCTTCTCCATTTTTGCAATGTGGTTTCGTCTTGTTATGCTTAACCTAACGAACTGAAAACACAATGAGATTTTATGTTTAACAACTTATGAAACAATTTGCAAATCTCTAGAAAACCAGGCCTTTTACCTTAAAGCTAACTTACCTATTCGAAAATCTATATGATTCTGTTAAAAAGAAACCAAACACTCCGTGGCTGAAGTATTTTCTAAGTTTCCTAATCCTTCTCTCTGTCAGTTGTGTTCACCTCATTGATCTGCAACAGAAGCTCGTCTCGCCAAAGCAATGTCAGAACATGTATCGAAAACAATAGCTTCTCACCGCGCGTTTAGTCATCATCTGCCTGCGGAAGCTGTTTATATTAATTTGAAACAGGAGACGGCATGTGTGATGAAACAGCAAAGCTGCCTCTTATCGTCACCGCGCACGAACCTCCGATTCGTCTGACCCGGAACATGGAACGGACTATCACGTGGGAACTCTGTGATTTGTGTAATGGCCACGCGCTGATCTCACAGTTAATGCAATTTTAGAAGTTGGTTTCACCTGCACTTGCCAGGAACAGCTAAGGGTTTCTTTGAAAATATGCGAAGGTCCTGCAATTCTACTCAAAAATGCTTGATTTTTAAGTACAGCGCACATCGTTTGAGTTCTGAAGAATGTAGGATATCCTATTGGCCTGGTAGAATTTATAATCTACATAAGCTTTAATTAGATGACAATTTTCTTACAAAACACGCTAATCACCCTTGCCTAACACCCTTAATAAATCTCAATCCTAAGATCTCCTGGCCAATCTAAGCATTGAACTAGAGATGAGCATTTCGATTCGTTTATAGCGGACACTTTGTGATCTTTTCTAAGCAGAGCTATAACGGTCTGGTCCTGATGATCAAAACTCGAGTGTAACAGTCTGCTGCTCTAACGCTACATCCTGTTTAATTGCAGGGAAAGTACAAACGCATTCGGGTTCAAACTCAGGTTCGAACCATGTGTTTCCTACTGCATGCTGCTCTGTCAGCACTCATGCTTGTTGCAGGCGCACTGTGCAACCGTGACGGGTGCAGCAAAAAGTAGCAAGAAGGAAATTCGCTATAACATTCTAAATGTTAAACACCTACTCGAAGCAGAGTATACATGACGGTATCGTGTCCATAAAATAAGACTGAGTGCAACTAACGCTGCCCAACAAAAGAAGCAAAAGTATGATGTACCTCACGTTCACTTCATACCTCAAGCAGCATGACAAGACCGCTATCAAGAGCACAAAACTCACTTCTGCCTGATTCTATGAACTGCCTCGCCAACATCCTCCTTTGGTATACCTCAGTAAGCTTGCAACCAGGATGCTGGTGCGGAAACTACGTAAACCAATGTTACGCTTGCGCTTGTCATAATGCGTCGGCAGAACAAATTGTTCGGCGGCATCTCGTTGCAAGAACGGCAGCTCTGAATGAAACAGCAGAAATACATTCTAAGAAGGTATTGGGCTTTGGTAAATCGTTTTTGCTGTCTAAGTTGCGCAACAACAAGCTTTGCCGCAACTAGTCACTCCCAATTCCGAAACTTCCGACACTTTCAAAGAACTGCCATAGCATATCTATGTCGTAAAAGTGCGTGGAAGTAGAAGCCACCCACAACAAAATTAGATTTGTGACTTCATCAATACCCACACAACGGAAAGTAGCCTACAGTATATCAGTGAGTGCGTGGCACACATACTGGTAGGCGGGGTTCGCATCCCAGTGTAGTCACACCAATAACTTAAGAAACGATAATTGCGGCCTGTTCGTCCTCGCTAAGGGTGGGGGCAATGGCAATGGAAGTGGATGCAAGCTTTTCAACCGCTGAATATTCTCACTCTGCATTTTCCACGACATTTTTTCTCAGTTAAATCAAACAAGCCCTAATGAATATGTATTTCTGTCTCATGGACGGGGTAACTACCTGCATACCTTTTCTAGCTACAACAATTTTGTCATTTTGCCTCAGGAATGCCTTTAGGACTGAGATTAAAATTTATGTGATGCAGAATTAGTTTTACTGCGAGTTCTCTCAACTGTTCGCTTATATCAGCAAACGCCTTAAGAACACCTCAGAATTTCTCATCACTAAATTTGGTTGTTTGTTTTGAAAAATACTTTTTAGTCAGAAAGCAACGTATTGGATTGATCGGCAATAATGTCAACAAAAAATACCAGCTATCTATTCACCACAATTGAATTTGCATGCGTTTCAGAAAACGTTTAGCACCTTCTTAGTTATAATTAAGAATTCCAACAAAAGGCAGCAGAAACACAAGCAATCTCAGATAACGGCAAAACGCATAAGAGGTTTTGAAAGGCAACTAGAAACGAATAGGTAGAATATCTTTGTTGTTTGCAATTATTATACAGCAAATGACGCAGACAAGTTTGTGCAAACGTTTTGGAGAACAAGGGGTTGAATCAACCGTAAAACATTTAATCCCACGAACATAAAAAGCTGATCTTGAAGTAATTTACAAAATTTTTGCTTTTATTTGATGTACAGAGATTTGTATATGATGAACATCTAAGCCGTAAACTAAGAGCATGAAGCTTCTGACATCTTCTGAGAAAAAATCTCCGGTTCCTGACGTTGCACACATGGTCTGGTGGCACGGAACTGACGTAATGTCGTGAGAAGTCGCACTGGCATCAGCAAATGTGTCGCTTACCAAAATTAGACCTGCACAGACCAACTCATTGTTATGATGGACAAGAGAAACCTATTTATCAGGCACACAAACAGGGTGGAGGCAAGTTTTGGTACAGAAAGGAAGCTCTAAGTAAGGGAGCCGCCTGGAGAAACCCTAATCACAATACAGCTAAAATACGGCTTTTTTGTAAGCTGTGCTGTTGTCAATGTGCAGGTTGATACCGTGGTACAGGGGTTGTCATGTATCAGTTAACATGCCAAGGGAAGCAGTGGTGCCGGTTCTGTAGGAAGCTATGGTAGGTGGCCGATGAAAAACCACGCAGCTTGGCTCTTTTGCGATGTAATTTTATGTGGATTGTATCCATTTCAGAGTTGAAGAATCTGTTAGCTTATGCACAAAAAACGTTAGGAGTACTTAAATAAAAAATACAACGCCTTTTCTGTGATCAAACTGAACAGAGGATTAAAATGGGCATTGTGCCTTACAAGGAATAATTTGTTTAACTGATTGCCTCAAATTCAGCTCTAAAAAAAGTTATATTTGAGCGATAGGTTACAAGTCTTTGAGATGAAACTTAGTCCCCACATGCTTTTGAGATTCACGTTTGAATTATGCGTTTATTTACTTGTGTTACAGAGAAGGAATTTGCGTAATGTGTATGAAAACTACTCTATGTTATTGGGCGTAGTATAGCTCTACCAACGAACGGCAGATATGCAGTAGTTTATAGAAGAACCCACCTGCGACAGACATTGATCAGGAGGCAGCAATGCCAATAGAAGTGCATTTTGCGCACAGAAAGGCAGTTTTCCGTCCCGGAGACTTCATTACAGGACATGTGCTTGTCATTTCTCAAGACATGTCCGGATGTGAGGGTAAGAGGTTGCGTCAGCTGCTCCGTAACTGTTCTGTGAAGCGTCTTACTCGCAATCGTCAACAAACTGATGATCACTTTTTGGTCATTTTGCGTCTAATTATGGTGCGCTAATTGTTTGATGTTGTTCAATCCCTGCTTTGTAGAGTAACACGGCTTGGTACCGTACAACTCAGTAATTGCAGTGTTGATCCAAAGCGTATTACTGAAAGTCAACGTTAACTTGACATGATGTTTAGGAATAGAGCTGGAATGGCAAGGACGTGTGCGACTGACCAACAAAAACAACCAAATTGGAACTTATGTGATTTTCCGAACTGCTCAAGTCTTAAACCATCAAGGTAGCTGGTATGCGTTTGACAACGCTTTCACTGTAGCAAACATTGTCTCAGGGATACTGATGAAAACAAACATATGTTGCCAAGATGAAGTTTGATTTAAAACTGAGAAGATATTCAAAATGTTGCTCCTCATTTTAGGTGAATGTAGACATGATGGATTACATGTAAAAATATGTATTGGTACTCGTTCAAAGCGAGAAGTTTTTCTTTTACGACTCCAAACCGTTCTCTCTGATGAGAAATTTTTCTTAAATATGTTAAAACATGTTAAAACCGGTAAAGAAAGTGAAGCATGCAGCAACAGTTGTTTAAAATATTTTTGGACAAGGATCTCGGCTCTGTCGTAAAAAATATTTAGCTCGGGCTTGGTTAAATTGCGGTTTGCATACATTCTGGTCACAGGATTATGAAAAAGATATATGAACATCAACTCGATCCACTTCCGCTTCAATGTGGTAAACCTGGCAATTTTTCCTCTCGAAATTTGCAGAAAATCTTAAAAGAAATAATTTGGCTTTAAAGGCTTCATAGGTTTTGCTATTTTTGTTTCTCTAAATTATACTGACATTACTGAAACCCTGGTTGACGCAGACCGCAAACACAAAAGGGATCCATTGCTTCAGAGGTGCAAAACATTGCAGAAAATGTGTATACGTCATGTGTTGAGAAATCCGTATGTTTTTCTTTAGATAATAGCAACATTCCAAACATTTTGGAAGCAACACCTCAATGTGCTTATCATTGAATATATCAAATTATCCAGTTTTTTTAAACAGCGCTCACAATTTGTTTACAACCGTAACAAGAAAACTTTTAATACAAAAAACAGTTGATGCAGGAGAAAATATCCCTAAGCAACAGAATAAAACGCTTGATAAGGAAACAGCATGCCATGAACAATGGTGAGAATCACCATTTTGCAAACGATCATAGTATTTCAGATGCATACTTCCGTTCCATTTTGAATTTTTGCAAAAATTTTACGAAGTTTTGATAGGTTAATGCTTCGCAGTACTGTAAGTATAGCCTTCAGTAAAGCTTTTCGCAGATGACTTGTCGACTGCTGGTTGCGGATTTATATTTGGGGTCCGGTGATTGCTGTCTGTGCTAAGTTTCATGTCCTCATTTAGCCCCTAGCGGATTATATCTTCCCGCACTAATTCAAAAACGAAAAGGTCCAAATTGGTTATGATTTATAAAGTTTGAAATATTTGCTATATTAGGTCAAGGAAACCTGCTTTAACCTGTAAAAGAGTTTGGGAATTTTTAATTTAAATATTTAAATATTTTCCGGAAAATTAATACGCTATAATATTTGAAGAACGGACATTCAAAGATGTAACCAGAAATGCTTGGTGCTGTGCTGCAGCAACAAAAGTAATTTAGATGTTGCTTCATTGATATATCGATCAATTACCCCTGATCAAAAACCTTTTCAAGATTTTAATCTCAATCAAATAAGTAAAAGAGCAAAAAGTTAGGTTCAGTTGAAAAGACTTTTCAAAGGCATCAAATAATCCTTGAAATTTTACTCGTCTTATATTGCTGCATTTCTTGGAATACTTCGTTCGCTATTACAAAAGCGCTGTCTAGGTGCAGCATTTCGAGTAATGTTAAAAGTTTCAGGGGCATAACAGAAATCATGAGGTTTTGCTGATATTATGTGTTGTTTTTCAAATATTCAGATATTGGAAACCAAGGAGAAACTCGTTCGAGAAGTATTCCGTTTAAACATCGATTACCATCTCCCATTCCTCCTTCCTATATTGGGCGTACGCCTTATGGGGAGGTCCAGTACTCAGTAAGAAAGTCGACCGTGGTATTTGCAAGTCACGACAAGAAAACATTTTCTGACACTCAATCTACTTTATCCCATAAAGGTAGCTGCAACGCTGAAGAGGAAATGGGAAAGTGACTCGGTTGAGATCAGCGTAACAAAACGTTTCAGTGTCGTAACAGCGAAAGAGCTAATTCCACTTCATTTGGTAAGCTGAACTTTAGAAAGACCTGAAATAAGCGCTATATGCCATAGGTTGCGTACGGTACAACGCTCTGTAAGGCAATGGCAAGTACGTGAATTTTAACTTATAGGGTCCCTTTGCAATATTGTTAGTCAGTGAGTTTAACTTTTACGGTCTTATTTTCATATTCCTTGTCTTGTTTCAAACAAGTTACTTTTGAACGTGATTGCAAATCATTCCGACTTTTAACCCCTTCGATTTACAAACCAGTTTGCTCTTTATGCTATGTTCGAACTGAACACAGTACGGTTGTGCAGAAGCAGATCAAAATAAATCATCTGGCCCGGGCAAAGATGTGCTGTTCCTGTTGGTTTCCAACTATAGAAATTGGAATTACCCTTGATCGCCGCGGCTACGCACCCGGGGAGGATGCTGCCATCAACATGGCGATGATGAACAACAGGTGAGTGCTCTTCTGGCAGGTTGTAGAAATGTTTTTGTTTCAATCTATACCCTTTTCGTCGGTTATTCAGGTCTCGAACAAACTACAGATTGCGTCTACACTCGTGTGATAATTTTAGACAATAATGAATTCAATTAATGGTCTTAACAACTTTTTGCAATATTTCTGATTTGTATCTTATAAATATGTTTACAGCAAATCGTAGCCGTTGACATGACAAATAGCTGAATCTAGTAAGTATAGGTTATGGATTCTCGTTCCCACACTCGAGCAACAATCTCTCATAATTCAAATCCCAAATTTCTTAACCAGGGCCTTCATAAGATATGGACAAGCCAATACCAGATTCTGAATCTCCGAAATAGGCAATGAATTAAAGGATTGAAGGAACTTAATATCTAATAAATGTTTGAAGTATTTATTGCTTGACATGGTGTCTATATGTTCCAAAAATGATCAAAAGCTCACAGGATATGAAGCATCTCTGTACTTCTAGCTCTGCACTTCTAGCTCTGCTCTCTACTTGAAATGAAAGACATTGTTCGATTCTAATGTGCAAAAACATTTCATAAATGAACTGGACATTCATTAGACGTTATCATAGGGTGATAATGCTCATAATACATTTCAAATTCTAAAAATAATATCTACAATTTTTCTGCAAACAAGTCACTTCCCATCAGAGATACTGCTTTGTTTTCGAAATCTTCAACATACTGAAATTCATAACTAAAGTTAAGGCACCTCTATTTGGTTTAAAAGAACAAAATTTACTGCAGCTTTCAGGCACATTTACCTTGATTTGAGCAGCTAATTCACAAAAATTTAAGTTTTTATATACAATGAGCAGAAACTGCATAACCGCAAAAAAAAGTGTTTTTAAAATTTTTGAGGTAAATGTGCTACATTTACCTTGTTATATTCTATAACTTAATTGATTATAACCAACTTAACTTGCTATACGGAATGAACAAAATTGTAGAATAGGATGATTTTTTAAAATATCAAGAAAGTAACGCCACCTCACATATTGAGTTCTATGCTGTATATTTACCAAAACGTAAATTTCTATAAAAAATAAATGAACTCAAGCCAATTAATCGGTGAAATTAGACTACCCACCACTTTCGCAAATGAAGGTATATCACCACTTTATTTTTTGGAAATACGCAACTATAACATGAAATGAAACTACACACTATAAGCAAATAAAAGGAAAAGAAGCTTACTAATTGTCCTAAAATAATAATGAAAAGTAGGCTTATTCAAGAACAGATTAAAGAATTTAGTAGCTTTCAAATAATGTTGCATAGCCTCTAGCTCCGCACTGATCAATCACCATAATCGCCTTCTCAGGATTGTGAAAGGATCCCAGTGGTGACATTTGTCCCTTTGGTTTGTAAGATTCAACCGATGATCACAGTAAAGCGCAAGCAAATGTGGCTAACTAGGGTCGAGACTAGAACACTCTTTTACCTCGAGGTAATTGGTACGTTTAAACTGCAACTGAACTTTTCCAAGCTGTATTGTCCCCGACGAAGTTGCGCATGTTGGACACTTTCATTATTTGCCCTGACTGCAACATCTCAGTGAAAAAGAGAAACTTTTGTTGTTATAGCGGAAAAGAAATCGTTGGAGTAAACTTGAAACTGATCCAGCTCGTGTCAGTCGTTTGTCCTGCTGGTTACTCTTATCAACGCTCGGTAGTGCACGAACTGGATTTGCACCACATCATTATCCCCTCAAGTCCAACGCCTCACGCACTGCCCATGAAACAAATGCCCATGCCTGCGACTCTCCCTACTTATGACACAGGAAACGATATCATGTCAATTAAGTACGAACTGCAGGTACAGTGTATGGTGATTAACATTAGTCCTTGCGTTTTACTGGAGCCCTGTGGTTTACTGATATAGTCTTGACAGGGTAAACCAAGATTGAGCGTCAGAAATGCTTTACTTTTGACTGAAATCTTGGTTTCAACTGCCATCCCTTACCGTCTGCCATCCCTTACCGTCGTAACGTTTCGTAGACCTGTAATGCCTGGTTAATATTAGTATCGCGGTCATCCTTTGCCGAACTGGGGCAATGATGAGCTCCGTAAAGTTTCATAGATTTGGTTTATTGTCAAGAACGTAAGGATGTCATTCTCCATTTTGCTTAGCAAGATTTGCAGCGATCGCGCACGATCACTATCGATCAAGGAAGCGTAATACTATTTCAGTGCATTGTGTGCTTGCCTCCATTCTACGATGACGTGGTCATGTCCATCCCAATCATCATTGGAACCTACCCGGCAGAGTTGACCCCGCTTCTACGCAAAATGAACATTTTGCCGAAGGAGGGCACCGTTCTGCGTCCCCCTCTCAACGCTGACCTGGGTTCTCCAGCTTTCGCAACTTCGATTGAAGAAGGTGGGAGACATTGTTTATACAACATCAGATCTATTTAATGCAAAGCGATACTTTGCGTGATTACTACTTTTGAAAAATCTTTTGTTGTTCAGACGTAACGACGCGCACACCCAAATACGATATTTACGAGAAATGCCTACTACAGAAATTTTTAATGTTAACGAAAAAATCCAATTACGCAGCAGTTTCTCCTCAAGGAAAACTTTCAAAACTGAAAGCATCAGTTTAAGTGATTACCTGTTTTCATTACCACCGGCAAAGATTATTCGGGAGGCTTAAGGTGAAAGCAGTTATTTTGCTTGTAGTATCGGCTTATATTTCTTGCTTAATCTCATTAAAAAAAGAAACTTTTCCAAGGTTTAGCCGGCATGAGGGTAAAGGTTTGATAGATGTGCTGAAATCAAAAGTGTTTATCACCATAAAACTATGCACAATGAAGCTAACAGCAGTCGCAACTTCTAGTAGCTGGTTGGGCTTGATACAGTTAATCTTCAGCCTTTTTCTACTTGGCCTGGGTGGGCGCATAAAACCTATTCTTGTCAATTTGTCAGGCTCAGTTTATTTTTCTGTTTGCGGTTAAGCAACCGCCTTCTGTACGACTTCGCCACAAAACCAGGGACTGACGCAACATAAAAACAAAGACAATAAGCTTGAATATCTGCTCATAATCAGCAACGCTACATTTGATTTTCTAACAGCTGCTCAAGGCAATGACTGGCTCGGTACGGGCAACAACTCGTCTAATCTTCTCTGATTCGTGCAAGCATAGTCGATCGTTGACTTTTTCCAATGCATTTTGGTAGACTAAAACCGCTGTGAAAAAAACGCTACTCAGCAACGAAATCACGAAAATACTTCGTCAGGAAATCGCATATTTCTTCAAAATTCAGCATTTCCACTCGCGTTCGAATCGCTAGCTGTGCGTTGAACACAACGTCGGTTGTCTTCGTGCCGGAGTTGCGGACTGCGTGACCCTGTTTCGTGACGCCGCACGCCACGCGGCAACTGGCTGCTTTTGGTACCGAGAGCCTGTCATCGGTAGGACTTTGAACTCCCGTGCAAAAAATGTTCTTCGTGCTTGGTGTAGTTACATTTTACTCGCCTTTAACATATCACACCATCAGTACATTTTAAAATATTGGCCGACTTTGCAGTAGGGCAAAACCGCTATGTTTGCCGCTAGGTATGTGCGACAAACAACATTGGTGCACTTTGTGAAAAAGGTTATTTGTTTCACGCTGTTCCCTTGGTGTGCCATTTCACAGAATTGATCTTGAACTTCCGCACTCGCAAGCTGTTCGATTTTAAGTCGTTTTGCTGGTTACGCACTCTGGTTGTCTGCGCTGCAGTTTTCCAAAAAATTACCTTCAATCTCAAGATTAAAAATATAGTGTTTGCTGTATTTGCTGTCACAGCTGAACATGAAAATCTACAGCTGTACTGAATGCAATCTGCAAGTGGAAGATCAAATTTAAAAGTGGAAAAACTTCAGTCAACGACATTGGTGCAATATCTACTATGTCCATTGAGCTCAATGTAGGCATAAATATTGCTTCTTTAAAGCCAATGCCCCAAACAGCGGAATGGCAACTGAAAATTTGGCCTTCACGTCTAATCACGGCCAACTCTTTTTATATCACAGTTTTTTCAGTGCCCATGCTTCCAATGAACATCTTTAAGGGAAGCCTTTTTACTTTTTGACTCGACTGTCAATTATAGTTTGGACAATTACTGAGTCTGGAGAGAAATTTAACGTCATTTCTAAATATAAGAAACGATGCCGCGACCTCGGTGAAATCGATTTCTTTCTGTACGTCCTGGTCCTTGTGCAAATGACTCGACCGAGACTGGAATTAAGTATAAAAACGTCTACTTTTTAACTTTTATCTTCACTGAATATTTACTGCAAATCACCACTGTCTGAAAAGAATAAACAAGAACGTTTTATTCTTACAACATGCGACTGTGATTAACAAATTAGATTTGACGAAGCTTTGTCGGTGACTCGGGCGCCTTTTGCAGTAGCATCCTATCAGACCTTTTTCTTGCCTTAATGTTGTTTTCCAAAGTGTGTATGCAGTTTGTACCAGTAGTTAAAATAAACTTAAGTGCTGCTTGCTCAGCCTTCAGTCAATGTTCTCCTTTTTAATCAGAATGAACGAGTATGTCAGGTGTGGACGATTCGCGAAACTTGTTGCATGGTTTGAATCAAGCTGCCTGAAAGCTTTTTTGAAAAACAAACGAGCCTTATCTGTGGGTGCTGTTACGCGTTAGAATGTTACGACATGACTTGAATCGAGTCGCACCTGAGTCTAGTTTTCGACTGAACTCGCATTTTCTTCTTTAACTTATTTGACACGAATCAGGTTTCAGATTGGTTCAGATGTCTCCGTTTGACTTTTACAGTTTTTCTAATGAGCAACCTCTGAATCCGGCTGCACCGCAATAAAATTTTGATTAAATGTTGTTAGGGAAAGTTTTGAGTAGTAAACTTTAGGACTCAATCTGCCATCTTTTTCAGTTTTTAATGTTTATAGATCAGGCGTTCCAACCTTTTACTGACCATGTACCCCTTCCAGCATTTCGACAGATGAGCATGTACCGTATTTATTCGATTGTTAGCCGCCGTTTATTGTAAGCGGCACGCAATAGTGTTAAAAAATTAATGTAAGCCGCACTTAAACATTGGTCAACTTGGCCTCTGACATACTTTCGCATACTAGCACGTTTCGCGTTTAAATGGCAACCCTCGCAATGATCTTTACACCACCACAACTGCTTTCTGTTTATCACAATCCCTCCTGTGGCCGAATGTGCATATGATACTGAAGTGAAGAAAGAGAAAGCGAACAGACTTTGTGTCGACAAAACGTAGCCAAGGACGGTGTGAGCGTCGAGACTTTCAATAAGATAAAGAAAAAAATGCAAGCCGCCCTTGAATGTAAGCCGTACAAAACGATGAAAAAAACTTCATAAGCCGTGACTTACAAACGAATAAATACGGTACCCCTAAAATTTCTTATGACAAAAAGACAGTAAAATAAAAAAAATCCACTGAATTTTCAAAACCATAAAGGTAGATCGACTTTTTCCCAAAATGTTAACATGACTAATTATAGATATGTTTAACAATGAGCATATAATGACTTTCGAAGATAATATTCACTGATATATGTATCAATATTTGGAAATAAATAATATATAAATATAATTTTCCCTTCTATTGCTAACCTTAAATTTACCCCTTCAGACAGGCAAATGTAACCCTAGGGGTACATGTACCCGAGGTTGGGACCCCTGTTACAGACAAAGCGCTGCCTCAGGACAAAAAGACACTCTTGTAATGAGCATTTGTCCGTGAGAGCGTAATACGGAAGTTGGGCCGGACATAAATAAACGTGACTCAACGTTTATTGCAACAATTAATCCATTTATGCAGGATTCTATTTGAAAAAACTTTCAGGACTGAGAATGTGGAGTGGTACATGAAATCGATTTTCTACAATGTGCTGACTGATTTCTTGTTTATCTCCATTGTGGAAAGTGGTTACTTGAAGTTATGTAGACTAGATCTTAATTCGCATATTCAACGACTCGAACTGATTTGACTCAAAAATTTCCTTTTCATGACTTAAACACGACTCAAATTTTTACAGCTACAGTATCATCAAAAAATTCAAACAGGTAACAACATTTTGTTTTCCTATGAGATGTGAAAAGTTTATTCAAATACAACCACTGGCTCTGATGCAGTTTAAATTCCGCTGCTAGAAAGTTGGACTTTCATCATGCAATTTGGATTTCATAGTGTGATGGAGTTATTTTTTCTAAGAGGAATCGCTTTAGATTTTTAATCCGGTGGATAACGTTAAACACCTGGAAGGTTTGAAATGAAATTATACTGCGTGGGCAACTCCACACAACAAAATAGCATGACTACCGTTTCTTTGGGCGGTTGAATTAGCGATTTTTCGAGATGCCTACAAGGTTTTTAGATGATAAACACACGTTGAAGCACACTTCACGGCTTCAAATAGCCAGGACTATTTTGCACTTCAAAGTTTTACGCACAACTGCACTTCACACACGTTTATATTGGATCAAAGATTATTGGGTTCGTATGACTTGCAGTTACACCGACAAGTTCAATGGAAAACCTTCATTCAACTTGTCACGAAAATGAAGACAGCGACAATTGCAATTCCAGCGATGAGGATGATCTTAGCATGATAGGAAAGGTCAACCGCGGTTATCAAGCATCTTCTGCCGGTGATTTGAATAAGCATCATAATACAGGTAAGCTGTTACAAATAATACATCATTGGCCCAACTGTAAAGCGCGTTTTGCAAACAAAATACGCGTTGTCGACAACATCAAATACAAAACTTATGGCTGGAGGAAATTTTTCGTTTCGTTGTAACGCTCTCTTTTCAATCAAGTAAAGAGAGGATCAATGAAATATTTCTGAGATGAAGAGCTGCATACCATAGATTTTCTCTCCTGCTATTGCCTTAAAACAACAAAAGTCACACGACATTTGGTCACGAATGCCTTCAATAGTTCATGGTTTGGTTTTCTTGCTTGCACGAAAAGTTACAGCATGTCAGCAGTAACTCGTACAAAAAATGTCATGATAGAGAAACGTATTGTGAATGCCAGCTAATTACTTTTCTTATTAATTATCTTCAAAGCTTAAATTGCAGAGCATGTTGTTAGCAATAATTACTTTCTAAAAAGTGTATGAGATAGGCAAACGGCAACTAACATTGAAGAATGAGTTGCTGGACAAGGCTTTGAGAATAAAGTTTTACATTTGATATGTTTTTTCGCGATTGCAGAAAAAAGCGATAGAGTCCTAAATGTTCGTTCTATTTTTAGACCTAAATACTAAATCCTAGAAAGGTTTGTTTTGTTTTTTAGAATTTGTTTTTCTATTTCTTTAGACCTAACTCCTCGGTGGAAAAATACGAAAATCATTTACTTCGAGAAAAGGTCTGACAAAAGCTGGATAGTGCGTTATGTACGAATTGGCTCCACGCTGCAAAAACCAGACAGCCCGGCCACAGCAAAGGCCGAACGATAGCTGGCCTATCTCAAGAGTAAAAAAGCTTCGGTGGTGAAAATTCTTTGGCTAACCGGCGGCTTGGTGATTTGAAATTGGAAAAACTATTTAAAGATTACACAATTTGCAATTCAGAACAGCTCAGTGTATTTTCATTCTTCCTTATAATTCGTCTTTCTTAATAGGTCGTTGCCCATTGCTAGTGAAGATTGCGATTTGTACTCTTCGAGTTCTTCTTCATGTTTGATTTTCACTTTCCGTATTTTCTTATTGTGAAATTTTTGCGTTTCTCACAATATTCTTCTTAACTTTATTGTAAAGGTTAGCGATTTTAAGTAAATCATCTAAATTCCATTAAATCTTTCTGCGGCACAGTAGTGAAAGACCTACTCGTAGTTCCTGAAAGTGAACTTGATTTGAAGGCCCCTCCATATACCTTATTGGTTACTGCAACTAAATGGTTGACAAAGTATTAGAGATAAATAGGCCATTTTTACTGACGCCACGATTTCCAAAACATGGTTACCTTTTTTTAGTGAACAGAATTTGTTTTTATATTTTTAGGACAGAGCCTATTTAAAGCCTTATGGTTTTTTTACAATAGAAATGTGGAAATTTCTTTCGTTAATTTTTTTTAATCACAGTCTTTTTCATGCAGAAATTGAGAATCATTGAAAACATATTGTATGCATGGTGTGGTCTACAAATCCTTGGCTGATCCTTGTGTGTTATGACAATGTGCCTGTGCTTATGTGAATCAAGGTCAAAGGCAAGCAAAACATATAAAAAATGCTAGAGTAGATGCAAGCAATTCACAGCAAGACCACACACACAACGATACTTATTCAGAAGTTTGTTATTCGTCAACCACACGCACTCCGCCCTCCATACAGTTGTTCCGATGATAAGTCAAGACCATCAGACTTCACCGTAGATTGATCCCATGCATGCAGTGACGGATTTACGCATAGGCCGAATAGGCCATGGCGTAGGGCCACGCGCAACTCCTTCCTACGGCGACTCATTATTAACTTAAAATTTACGAAATTGCGCAGAGGCATAACTTCACAATTTACTAAGAAACGAGCAAAAATGCAAACGTCTAGACCAGTGGTTCCTAACCCGGAGGCGCGCCTCCCCAGGAGCGTAAATGAATTTCCAGTGGGCGCGAGCCCCTACGCGTTCTGCAACGTAGTAAGTTTGATCAATAAATTCATCAATAAATACGATTGTTTTTACAATTTATTTTGATGTCAGGAGCGTGAAAGGAAGAACAGCTACTCAGGGGGACGTGGTATAGAAATGTTAAGAACCAGTGGTGTAAGACTCTTATCAGTACCGTAACAACACGATAATATTGTTAGCTGCGCCATATAAGAATGACAGTACTGCTTTTCATCGGAGTTCTGTTGTGTCTGGCGGTCTTGAGTTGTTGCGAGCTTTTTGTCAGTGGAACACTGAACATCAAGTAACAAAGTGCTGTGCGAAAGCCTTGATACTGAGGAGCATGGCTGGGCGCGAGAGGGACCCTGACCATCTGTATGAAAGTTGTTACAAGCAGTAGTGTAGCCAGCCCGAAATTTTTGGGGAGCCAAACACTTTGACTTTAAGCGAGCAACAGTGTTCGGGACACTCCATGTCAAAGCACAAAATGACAAGATATTCTAAACGTTTGGGGGCATATCCCCGTTGGCCACTACTGGCTCCGCCTATGGTTACAAGAAAAAAATGAAAAAGAAAAAACAATACTTACTTGATGTTCAGTCTTCCACTGACAAAAAGCTCGCAACAACGCAAGACCGCTAGACACTGCAGAACTCCAGTGAAAAGCAATATTGTCAGTATTGGTTGTTACGTTTGGTTGCTACCAACTAGATTGCCCGCAGAGAGATTGCTTGTTGAATTCTATAGGTTAGTTAAATAAGCTAGAACAGTTTCTCGTGAGGTTTTCTTGGAAAAATGCGTCTACATTGTTGTGGCGTAGCTAGCCCAAATTTTTGTTGAGGGGCAAAAAAATTTGAGGGGGACAAAGTGTTTGATTCTAGGCAAGCAATAGTATTTTGTTTGTGGCAACGCTTCGCAAAGCACAAACTGACTAGATATGCCAAAATTTTTGGGGGCGCGGCACCCTAGACTCCAGTGGCTACGCTTATGCCACATTGGACTTACTTCATATGGTGAACTGAAGGTGTTGCGAAAAGTCAAAACTTTTCTTCATGCTGTTTACCATCAGCTTACAGCGTAGACTACATAGAGGATTAAAACACAATATTTTGCATCACTTGAAAAATGGCAACGGCATAAATAACCCCTGTGTCCACTGCATGGATTGTGCTTGTTTGTTCCATAAAATATATGGTTACTACAACAAAGGACTAGGGGCTTACGTACAGATAATTACCGTATTTATTCGAGTATAAGTCGCATGCATTTATAAGTCGCACCTCCATATTTGACCTGGTCAAACGATACAATTTTTTGTAGATGACATTTATTCATCAAAATCCCGTAAAAAAAACTTAAAAGCCATCAAAGTCACTGCATTCACTGTCCTCTAATAGTTTATCGCAGTCTTCTTTTGGTACATCCTTATCAACATCCCATGACAATGGCAAGCTCTCTTCAACTTGATCACCTCCATCATTAGAGCATGCATACACACACGTGCAAAGCGCAGTCTAGATAACACGCGCACAGTAGCAGCGTACATGCGCATGTCGCACCTCATGTATAAGTCGCACCTGACTTTTTGGGTGAATTTTTAGTACAAAAAATGCGACTTACACTCGAATAAATACGGTAGATCGAAAACTCGACGATATTTTCGAGGGCAGAAACAAGGTCTCGCATGAAAGTGTATATATCCGAAAAGAAAACCTACAAAAAAACGCTTGAAACCGCGGAATTTAAAGAAGATAATTTCTGAATCATACGAAAGAGCTATAAATTCCAAGAAAAGATCGCACTGGCATTTGTTCTTGAGACGAACACAGGAAAGGCTTCAATTTCTATTGAAGATCTTCTAAGGCAATCATAGAACTAAAGTTGGCACCACAAAAGTTAGGTTTTTGAGGGGAACTATACGTAAGATGGGCATACTTTCACGCTTTTCAAACAAACGTGCACATAGGTCACACCTGCGTGGGGCCACAAAAACTAGACGTGCACATAGGTCACACCTGCGTGGGGCCACAAAAACTAGACGTGCACATAGGTCACACCTGCGTGGGGCCACAAAAACTAGACCCCCGCGCTCCGTAAATCTACCCCGCATGCATGTACAAACGGATTTGCGAATACCAAGCAACTTTCTCTGAGCCATTCGCCAGGCAAAAAGACTGCAATTCCAGTTCATGAGGCTTTTGTATCACCTGGCCCAGGGCTGAAATCTGTTTTTTCCGCATTCATTATTATTGATGTAATCGTTGGTATCTGTGCTTTGGTTTAGCGGTGTGAGACATCTTTTTTGAACAACCTCCAGTGGTTCTTCAATCCTTTGCTGTTAAAACGCGATAGCATACCACAGTTTTCATGTTGAAGCAAACTGCATTGATTTTATCCTTTCGCAAAGCAGAAAGCAACGCTCTTAGAAGGTTTCCCGAGTTTTCTAAAAGTTGAGCTTTCGTCTCAGATATTCATGAACATTTTTCAGAGCAAAACATGAACGTTTTTCAGGGACAAAGGAAAAAACTTGATAAGCAAACCACAAAAAAGCGGAAAAATTCTAATTGCTATGTGTATTTGTGTGTCATGCAGTCTATATTTTATGTGACTGCTGTTTTACATACAAATATTCATAGTCGCAAAGAAAACTAACTGCACACGAGATTTTTATGCACAAACGTTCTGACAGTTGCGAAACATCACATGCCTGCTTTATGACTGTCTGAAAATTTGTTGCGGAAACCTGACTTGCCAAAATATGCACAAAATACTCGTAACTTTTGACTTTGTTTTTTGGTTCAAACTGTTTTCTTGACCGATGTTATTCATTTCGATTTTCCCGTTTTGTTTGTAGCTTTGAATTTCACTGTTTATTAACTTTGCGCATTTTCATCTTCACGAATATACGGTCATGTTACTTTGACAACTGTGCTGCTCCTTTGCCTACAAATGACACCAATATGGGTATAAACAAACGCGCAATGTGCGTAAAAAGAAACAACTAAAAAACTTGGCTTTACTCCTGGTTAGACGTGCACGATGTGATGTTCAGGCAAAACGCTGTCCTGCAAAACGAAGCTTGACTTGAGGATTTGACTTGAGTTCCTTGAGGATTCATTCAAATGTCACGCACGGATTTCACTAAGTTGTTTCTGCTTCTTTCTACTGATTTTTCTGCTTGAAGCATTTTCCAGAAGACTGTTTGTAAAATTTTTTGGGGGGTAAAGGGAAGATTAAACTTACTTCCTGAACCAACTACATTCTCGAAAGCATGAAAACATTTTCTGTGAGTTTACAAAAATATTTTCTATGAGTTCACAGACATTTATGTTCGAAAACAATTGTATAGTCAGCCTTGTCGAGAAATATTTTAAATGTTCAGGTAACGTCTTGCTATTACAAGAATCAGAACAGTGCAAAATGCAGGGCAAAGCAGGAAAATATTTCAAAAACGAATCTAAAAACGAAACGAATATAGAATCAAAGACAAAGCCAGGGGCTTTATTTGCAATGATTCTGAATCGTAATGGGTTGAAAATAAGACACTTAAATGAAGTACACTTGCAGAGGACAAAAGTAAACATTCAATCGCTTAAATACATACTTTGAACCCAGCCCATATATACTTTTACATATTTACTTTTCCAGTCTTTTCAAAACTAGTTGTTTTTTCAAGTAGAACCAAAACTAATCGACAGAAGACCTTGATTAAAACAACTTGTGAAAACAGAAAACAAGCTCAATTTTAATGCAAGTGATTTTGTGAATCAATGTCTACTTCATCAATCTTTTTCGCGTTGTGCAACTGGTTAACAAATACTTCAAGTCTTAATGAAAAAAAACTCATTCTAACCGCATAACTGCTATAGTTCAGTGCACTTTTTTCGATCCCAGACTCTATCATTTGACATGGGGGCCTGAGAAGTTCTCTTCCCAACCTCTGCGACAGCAGCTGGCATGAAAATGTGCGGTTCCTCATGTACAGAAATCCCACCACATTCTTTCAACCACGTTGGTTAATGATTTCTACTGGAAAAAACTTTTGACACCAGTGAAAAAGTGACCTGAGTGGAATCCGTCGTACCGATCTTGAAAACAAAAACAGGATATTTACTTCAGAAACGGTTCTGTAATCAGAAGATAAACTTCTATTGCGCAATTTTTGCGGAAAACTTGTACAGCTCTGAGCTGCTATTGAAATCACTTCTATCACACATTTTCGACATTTCCGAAAGGTTGAAATGTAAAAATTAGCAACCGACATTCAGAGATCTTCTCGCTTACCGAGTCTCCTTGGCTCTGGACTGAAGAAGCATCGTTTTGTAGATGGTTCTCTGTAAAGGCTTGTAGGATGAGCATTAGTGCACAAATACAGTGCAGTAGGGTGTGAAAGTATCTGAAGCAGCTGACCCACACTCCTGGAATCCTTGTCTGATACCAGCAATAAACCACGACTATGCAGTACGGCGTCATATTGATTAAAGTTGCCATCACAGTGATCGTGAAAGTGTAACGGAATACAAAATGTTTTTCAGTGCAAACTGCAAAAACATGAAATTTCATTAGACATATCCTGAAAAAAACAAAAATAATCTTTGGGTGAAAGACTACTGTTAATGATGTATTTTTAAAACTAAGGCCAGAATTTTTGAAGGAGCTCTGTGCCTTCTGTAACATGTGAATGACGTAACAATACAACGAGCAGCAAAGCATCATCTTGAAACACGGGCAACAGAACTCTGTTATACGATGTAATATTTTGTGGTCAACTTTGGTAATCTGTGAGAAGGAAATCAATTTGCAATGTGACAACACAAACCTTTCTGCCTATTGATCAACATAAATTGTGAGAAAAATAATAGAAATGTGAATGAAGATATTTTATGACATGTAACATCCTCTGTGATTTAAAACACTATGCTTACAAATAAACTTTTATTACTATCAATGAATACTACAATCATGAGCAAAATAAACTGAATGCCATATACAAAAAGCGTAAGGTAAGTTGCTTCTGTAACTTTTTCTTACGTTGTGCAACAGCGCATAGGACGCTAGTGAGCAAGATGAATATCATGTAAAGATGCATATAGCAAGCTCGAAAATCCTCCACAGCTGATCGTCTGCAGGACTTTGATGTGTGTTCAGTTTTCTTTTTCATTGATTTGAAAGCCACGTCATCTGTGCAAAACAGCAATCAAGCAGGTCTATAGCATCAATGCAGACAATAAGACATCGTTCACATCTTTCAAACGAAAAAGTAGCTGGCAATGCAACAAGCTATATACTCGCAACAATGGTTGACACACTCATGTTTACGTTCTTACTGGCGAACACAATTTTTGATGCTCTGTTTTAGAGCTGCTTGACACAGAATTTGGGCTGCTGATTCCAAAAATCATACTCATTTTTCTCTATCTGCTCAACCTTTCAAGCTGCTACAAATTTTGTTGCAATGGTCTTTATGATTGACTTGGCCTTACTTCATGATTTCCCCAAGACATCACAAATTTCAAGTCACGTGCTCGGCTATGCTAAATGTGAATTGATTGTTTGTAAAATCATAAAGACCATTTATGTACCCTACCTTATACAACGGATATTTGCACATAAGCCATCTTTTACAGCAGGGCGTGCAACCATGCAGCACTGCCGGGCCAAACGCACATAACCAGATTGGTCCATGGGCCACAGCTGCATGTGTCAAGATCTGCGGGGCAGTCAATTCGCTGGCCACCCACGGAAGATTGGCAATACCCTTTTAAAATCTGGACCTTTCCGCGGGTCACAATACATCAGCTCCCGGGCCACGGGTTGCACACCATTGTTTTACAGCAGTGGTTCCCAAACTTTTTCTGATCGCGTACCATTTGTGGATCCCGTACTGTCAACACGTACCACCTTATTCCAGGAAAACTCAATGTGCCAAATATAATTCGATCAAAAGTTTGGAAAACCGGAATTGACACAAATGCAACATGAAGAAAATGGCTGTGAGAAAGCATTATGGCCATTGTAGAAACCAACAAGGGAAGTAGGCTACACAAAAATTCAGGAATTTACTAACAGTACCCGACAGGTAACAATTATTGCTGTGAATATATTCTTTTTCTGAAGAAAAACAGAAAGTAGGTCTATTTGCGTACCACGTTGAAGGCCTTGGTGTACACTACTGGTACGCGTACCACAGTTTGGGAACCACTGTTTTAGAGTACTCCCGATTAAAAACTAAGCTGGTTGCCTGCTTGGATTTTAAGGTTTGTTGGCGGGTTCAGACAGTGTGTCGGTGTCTGATGTGAGTTTTGTGTTGAAGTCAGGATTGAATTTAAGTAGATTGGCAGTGAAGCTAAGATTTGCATTTAGGGATGTAGTGTCAAAAAATGTGTGGGAATGCACAAAAAACTAGCCATTTATACCAGGGTTCTACGCAAGAGACCAACGCGTCGTTTATTCATTTATGCGACGTCTGGAGCTACACACAAGAAATCTGAGTAAAAATACACATCTTCAAGTCAGGTTACCATGAAAAAGTGTGGGAACGCGTTCCCATCGCCCAAAAACGTGTGGACCACCGGTGGTGCATCTAGAATTTCTGGTAGTTCACAAAGAATTCTATGAATCTTTTATGAAACGTTCACTAACCTATGTGCAATACAGTTTAGACTTTTTGTTCACGAGGTGTTAGCATAGTAAAAACGTTCATCGGATTTACAAAAAAGATGGACTACCGGTCGAAAAGGTTGAGAACCATTTATATAGCCTGAATCCAACTCCAAAAAGGCTTATTTTGTAAACCAACCAAAATTTATTAATGGAGAAATCAACTTCGGTATTTTTTAAATTTTCATTTCTATAAGTATTGAATACAAACTCAGCTCTGCGTCCGGAAAATCAATCCCGTCTACCTCCTCGTCCAAATAGTTTCGTGCCGACGATAAGTACTGCTGCTTTGAAGTAAGTGTACCAGAAGTTGGATGTGGCCACCATACCATTCCACATATCGCGAACTTTGAAACCAGGTGGGGGATAAAGCAGAAGGCAAATGTTCAAAGTGTAGTGAGTAATGAAGGCAAGTACAAACTCAGCGCTAATTGCCGATACAGGCCAAACCCCGAAGAAAGTTATCCAACAAGGAATAAGGTGAAAGAATGGAATTAAAATTGGCGAAAGATAGCTCAATCCCTGAATGGTGTACATAATCCTTTGCGAGAATGACAAACCCCACTGCAGGAGCGGAAAGTCGTTAAGCAAAATTTGCATGTTGCCTTTGCACCAACGTGACCGCTGCTTGAAGATTTCTGTGATGAGATGCGGTGACTGGCCGACAGCCAGAATTTCGTTGTGATATGCGACTCCCCAACCTTTGGTGCAAAGCCGAAGGGAGAGTAAGGTGTCTTCGGTGACACAACCCACCGGGAAGTATCCAACGTCTTTCAGCGCGTCGGCACGGACGGTGAAGTTGGTGCCGCAGCAGTTAACAGCACACCACCTGTCCAGACTCGGCTCGATACGGTGAAAGAAAGAAGTGTTCAAGTGATCCCAAACATCTTCATCAGGGTTGATGTCGTAGAAAAACTGGGGCGTTTGGACGAGAGCCAGGGTTCGCTCTCTTTTTTCTGAAAATAGTGGCAAGACGCGAACTAAGTAGTCCCGTCTGCACGAATAAAAAAAAAGATAGGTGCTCCATTGTTTCAAGTTTGAACAATTTGAATATGCACATTAGAGTTAAAATCCAGTCAAAGGCAAAAAGCTAGGACTAAAGACATATGTAATTTAACAAAGTATCAATGGTTGCTCAAATGATTTAAGTACCGCACAAAGAGTGCACCGAAATCTATAAAAGGTGAATTTATGTAAAGTATTGTACACTGCTTTTGGTTTACAAAATTTTTGATTTAGCCTGTTTCATGTACATTGTGAAAAGTCAAGTATCCTCTCTAGTGATTTTGTAGAGATAGAAACGTGATTGTACAAATAGATACAAAACACCGATTAACAAACTGTAGTTGAACATTTTTTACCTCGGAATGAAATCTGCGTCAAATATTACGACGCATTCCTCCTTTGGTTCACAGCTGTCATAAATAAAGTGAAGAGTGTGGTTGATATTTCCAGCTTTGGCGTGATGAGGCAAACCAACAAACTTGGGTCTAGCAACATAGTGCAAGTACACTTTCCTGAAAAACAGAGCCGTAAAAAAAAGAACCAATCCTATTGAAAACAAAAATGCATAAACCAGTAGAAATACACATCTTCAAACCAAAACGCGTAAACCAATGGCATAGCCATAAACAAAATCACGTGGGGTTTACAAAAACAACTATATCAACCTAAGTCAGGGGTGTCAAACTCGCTTCAGTTCAGGGGCCACTTCAGGCAAATTTAATCTCAAGCGGGCCGGACCAATGCAATCACTGTATAACACCTTGGTTATAAGTAT
>JGI24159J19872_10000420_pt1 | contig 36844 bp, 20 predicted proteins | sample Ectturendosymbi4_FD_19872 | JGI IMG/M metagenome (IMG submission 19872) | reverse complement strand
TATCACGTCCTGCAACAGAAAAGACATTCGTTAAAAAATGGGTTTTTTATCGAACAAAATATGGGTACGCATCTTTTTGGGTCACCCTGTATGTAACATGAAATACAGTTCTCTATGAACCTCTTGCACATTAACGAGAAAAGAGCAATTTTGTCTTCTTCAAAACTTTGAGATAAATCAGACTTTTTGTCAAAGCAGAGAAATCGTAAAATTTCGCATAAATGGTTCCTTGATATCGCTTGTTTGCACAATGACACGCCCGAATTTTCAGTCCAGGAAGTGTGATATGGCATATCATTTGATCCTGTTACTGCTCGCGTACATAACAGCAATGAGGTTTCAGGGATGGTGCACTTCTGGATGTGTTCAAGTATAAGCTTGTCAATAATATATGCCAGGCGCTTGCAGGATTTCAAAACGAATGCAATCGCATTTGTAGAGAAAATGTTATTCATTTCCAAAAACAATTGGTTCCAACTACTGTGAACGTTGCCCCTGTTTTTTTATCTGTAAACTTTTTAAAAGCAGGTTGCAAGTTGGGCAGCTTAAGTCGTATGGCGTTTCCACGGGTTTTGTTCATGTCAAGAGGACTGCGGCATTTACTACGCATGTGCAGTACTTGGTTGAAACCTTGCTCAGCAATATACTGTACGTCGTGGGAAACTCCAGCAGTCGTAGCCTAATCGCCTAACTTTTCCCCAAACTTCCAGAACACGCTCACTGCATGCACTTGATCCAAAAGCCTGACCATCCGTGCATAATGAAATTAAGGCACGGGCTTCATCACAGCTTTGAAAGTCGATGAAAACATCCTGGAGATGGAATCGCATTCGCAGAAGCGCAGTGCTTGGCTCCCAACCAGTAGCACTCTCTGTGGCCTGGGATAATGGATAGTTAGTGCAGTGAAGCGTTACACAGGACGATGTTAGTTTGATTGTTACCTACTGTCATCACCAGTCCTATTTGTGCTTTATAACCTTTGTCACGAACCACGGAGTCGAAAGTGTATCAAATGATTTGGGTCCAAAGTGGCAAATATAGCATATATTTTTGGAATCAATTTCGAATTTTATTATATTTCAACCTGCAGAAATCGCTCCCCTGGAAACTGAAATTGCCCCCCAAATCTGGTAAATCACAAAATCGCCCCCATAACGCATAAAATTGCCCCCCGGTGAGCGATTTCGCCCCCATTGAGTACCACTGATCTAGGGCATTGTTGACACAAAATGTGTCAACAAAACAAAATATTATATGATACTTTTAAGAAAATGATAAACTTTTGAAAAGACACTTGACAGCAATTAAAGACTTCCAGTTGTTTCAAAAGAACAATTGGCTTTGTAAATTGAATTTACGGTACAAAGCACAAAACACTATCATTGCCTGTAGTTAAAGAAATATTTTATAAGGATTTCTATACAGGGAGTCAAAATGACTCCTCCGGGAATTCGAGGTAAATTTAAAAAAAATAACATTAAAAGTTGACATAAACGCACGCCATCCCAGCAGGGTATTCGGCCGTAGGAATGATAAAAAGTGACCGAAGGATTTTCCCTGGACGCAAGCAGGTGTAAAGATATGCACAAGAAAATTACCCGAAGGAGTCATCTTGACTCCATTGCGCATTCTAGTGTTAAAGCATGTAACTTATTTTTCTTTTGTCAAAAAATTACTTCGGATGCTTGTTTGGTACGACTGGGCCATGGCCAGAGCCATAACGCCTCCGCCGCTCCTGCATACCAATCTTTATTTGTAAGTTTGAGATCTCAACATAACGCATTTGACTGAGCTGATAATGTACTTTGAATGTTTCTTGCTCCTTNGCAACAAACATTTACTTTGAAACTTGAGGAAAATAATTNAATTTCGACTACTGCTTTGCAACGATCGGTGAAAGGTATATCAGAATCCACAGACAGAAAAGTTCATAGCATTTCTCACTTTTTGTTCAGTAAACTTATAAAAAACGGTAAACGCATTATCCAGAAAACAAAACAACACTAACGTGTGATCTTTCAGAATGCACAAACGGAGCCATCGATTTAATGTTTGTCATTGACGGTTCTGCATCAGTACAACTGCATAACTTCAACAAAGTGAAAAATTGGACCAAGCAAGTTGTGAATGGTTTTGAATTAGCTGGAAACGATCAAGTTGGCTTGGTAAGACTTTTTGAATATACATTGAGATAATATTGTATCAATGCTAGTATCATGCTTCAAATCCAAGTGCGTTTACGGCAGACGTGTTTTTTTCGGAAAAATGCTTCATCCACTCTTTTCCTGCTGGTTGGTGATTCGTGGCATTGCTAGAACATTCACCACAGAAATTTGCGTATACTTTTTTCATAGTGCGTTCCCTGAGATTGGTTTTATCAGATGAATACAATCACGCTTGCCTATATTTTTATTGAATACTATGTAGACTGTTTGCTTGTATCGAAGTTCAAATTTAAAGACGCGTGCTTTTGTGCTTTTTGAATAACGTGCAGTTAAACCGCCGGTATTAATTTCCAGGTACAATATTCGTACTGGAATAGGAAGAGAAAAGAACAAATACACACTCGAACTGAAATAGCTCTAGGTCAATACAGAAACAAGACTCTTTTCGACGATGCTGTTGATAAGATTCAGGTAAGTTTAAAAACGTTTGCTGTTTATTGTCTGTGTTTCTCGGCCACTTTCCAGCTGCCCAGAAACACTGGGATGCCACAAACGCTTTAGTAATTTCTGTTAGCAATCGCTCAATTTTCCTTCACGGTTCAGTACACTTTTTTCTGAATACACTAAATACTTCAAGTTACTGTCCGAGTTAACACAATCAAGTTATAATGCAATATCCAAAGGAAATGTCGAGATGTTGCAGTGGGTTGCCAACATCATTGCATACACAAAACCTGATTATCATAGGCTTCAGTCATAAAAGTATGGGAAGTCTTGACGAAAGAATCGGAATTACAGCCGTGCAAAACCGGCAGAAAACTTTTTGCACAGCCTCAGCATGCGCAACTATTCATCAATGCACTCTGACAACTGGGCTGGAGTAACAGTTCATTGTCGTGTCTCGACATGCACTGTGGTTCAACACCAAATAAGTAGGATTTACAGCCATCTTCGGGTCCTTAAATCACTCTTGGGTCCAGAATGTTAAAACTGAAACTCAGGTGAGCAACTAAGTCCACGAAACAGATTGGTGACGGCAGTCATTTATATTTGCATTTTTATTTTACCTGCTCAATTACGTAGCTGAAGGCCGTCTTTGCATTCGTCTTTTTTACCACTGTATTTAGTGTATATCAACGCGTGGAGTTCATACGTTGGTTGCGAAATCCCTGGCGGCCGATCGACCTGCCACGGTAATCATTACGGCAGACATTTCACGAAGTATGCTTTATGTGTTCAATTATCCCTTTCCTNTATAAGTCACCTCTGCGTGTTGTGTGGTTCAACGTCGCTGTCGGCGCGTTGCGAGGATTTTAATTATCGGACGGGCATATACCAAGCGCTGGTGTCACTTTCGTAAATGCGATATCAACCGTTGTCCTAAAAAAAGTTTACAAGAGAAACAAACAGAGAGAGATGGTTTGTTCCTAGTGCCTGCTCGTTGTTTTTCATTTTTTCGGAAAATGACTGAGAGAACCAAACGTTCTTCTTTAATTATGCACACTAAATTCCTCCAATTCAAAAGAATTATCCGGTAAACCACCAAATTGCGACAAAAATTCGATTTCTACGATGCAACACCTATTATAAAAAGGACGTACCAACTATAATAACGGACCTACGTTTCGGGCTTCATTCANTGAAGCTTTTCGACTACGAAAATACTTTTTTTCAAATCGTTCAACATGATTTCATGTAAATCGGTGGTTTTTGCGTTGTTGCTTCTGAAAAAATATAAAGTTTAAATAAGGTTTATGATATCGTGCTGGTGGGTCAACAACTCGCAGTCAATTGTTTTTCAAATTCAGCATTTTAATTTTGGGGTTGTTGTGAGTCTATGTAATTCCGGTTGCATTTCACGTGCATTTTCGTTTATCACCTGGGTTTTGAGGTGGTTGGCAAATAATGCGCAACTGTAACACGCTACTTGACTACTAAGACTATTTATAGGGCGTTGTGCTGTTTACTAATTCCAACACACTGATGTTTTCACTGAGTTAGAACAGGGAAAGTACGTTCACTGCCTCTTCGTATAAAAAACACAGCATAGGTTCCTACTGTGAAGTTCAAACGATTCTAATTTTCAATATTTGCAGGCTTCATCTTTGTGCTCTTTAGTGCATTGTACCCGTCTAGCAGTTTCCTGCAACTCTTTGTCACACTTTTCAAAAGAATGTGTAGTACTGCATACATCTTAAACTTCATGTGTAGATTTGTATTTCGTGCTTTGCATAAAAAAATAAGAGCGTGTTGTACAAAGGGAAGCGCGCGGGAGTATCAAACAATATGACTGCGACACCTATTAAATGATTCTGTCGTACATTTAGGTATAAACAGTAGCAGAAAAAACAAAGAAATCATAGCACGTTTGTGTTTGGCGTTGCCNCCAGTATTATTCTTAATGAACAAATATATATCCAGGCATTTTGTCAACGGTTCTTCATAATGCCTTTTTAAAAACTTGTCTTGCAGTATGTAGGCTATAATACATACACCGCACATGCCATCATCAAGACCATCGACGACGACTTCACAGGCAGCGCAAGCAGATATCCAAATGCCACTCGGGTTATGATACTGTTGACAGATGGATCAGCATCAGATAGCAGGTAACTGACTTGAGTAACTCGCGTCATGCGGATCTACGGGTTTGGTGTAAACAACAAAAAACACCGGGCTATGTGGATCAACGTTTGCGAACGTGGTCGACAAAACTACGGCGACTTCAGCTGCCTTTGATGTGCTTGCGACAATCGGCGGCCGCGTTGTGTGACAACGTGGCGATTGCTTTTGATATGTCCGCCGATTTCGCGAACATTTGCAGCAACTGCAGCAGACCTCCCTACAACCAACGATTTTTCTGATCTGACCAGCCGCAGACGAATGGGCCCAAGTGCAAACAACGCCGTGAAAGTGTATTTAAGCAACTGAAAGTATTGGCATACTATAAATGATTCTCAAACTATTCCTTACATAGTTGTGCGTTGCAACAGGCCCACGAGGTTGGGATAAGTTCGAGAAAATTTCTAAATTTCTAACGATCACAGTTTATTCAAGCTACGTTTACACTAGGAGCTTTGTGGCTTAAGAGACCAAAAACGTCATCCACTCTGTCCCACGAAGGTGATAGTGCAATACATAACATCTCATTTTCATGTGCATTGATTGCCGCATGTCATCGTTTGCAGTAGCATCAATATTAGGCCTCTACTTCACAAATGTGCCAACAGCAACGCCTCCCCGAGGTGCCAATGATATCGCAAAAGCAGCTGTATAAATGGCNCGACCCATCTGTCCAACGGTACTGCATTATTTGGGCAGTTNCTACCACTAAATGCGAAAAACTAATCAAACCATCGCGCTTCTGTCGTCGCGTGCGTGACCATAGACCGCACACGGGCTTATAGGCGGAGAGGTCCGTTTGAAAAGTGCCCCCCAACAGCTATCCACACCTGGAGGCCCCATGTTGCGCACGCTACGCATCTGGGGAGGCGAAAAGGACAGCGCAGAATTATTCTAATCTTGGAGATATGAAATTCACGGGCATATAGCAATCGGACATTAGCCAGTACTTGGAATCTGGAACATGGCTTCACAGGGAAAGAACACGCCTTGGTTAGGAAAGGAAAACGGTATTTTCTGAATGCTGTTGGTATCTCTGCGACTAAGCGTCGTATTCCCAACACTGTTGAGCTGGTCGATGGGTGGGAACTCTTTCATTCCGGGGTTGAGCCAGCAAACGTTGCCCAGCTGGATTCATCATTTGATTGACTTTTAATCTACTGATAGGCCGCACTAGATCTTGCGACAAGTGTTGAGCAGCCATTTGACTGTCTCGTCATCCAGCACCGTCAGGCCATGCACTCCATGGGGAGTTCGATGGATTGGACAATGAAGGACAACATGGTCAACGATCTGTTCCTCTGGTCAACGATCTGCTCCTAGAAAATCACAGTGACTAAAAAAGAACTTACGATATCAACACAGAATGTTGAACAATAACTCATTTATTGGATTGATGCATATGGCAGCATCAGTCAGAGAGACCCGTGCCGTATACAAATCACTCCACAACACAACTAATTGAAAATTAGAATAACTCCCAAGTTAGCTACCGCAATCAGATGCCTAATTTGCAAACGCAGCATATTCATACGTCACACAGTTATTCGTGCGTTGCCAAACGCAAAAGTACTGTAATGGTAATAATCACACTTAAAACAATTTTGAGTGAATAAGTAGGCTATAATTTTTGCCAGGTGATCCTATTATTTTGGCTAAAACAAAAAGTGGTTCCATGTACGAAATATAATAATCTAGAAGTAATTATTAATATCTTATCAGAAGCTCGCGTGACCCCAGATAAATAGCAAACAACCCCCAGGTTGAAAACCACTGCGCTAAGAGGAAGGCTATGCATCTTGAAGTTGTTGGACTGCTCCTTTTATTCGATGCGGGTACACAGCCCAAACTCACATGCACTTCAGCTTCAATTCGTGGAAGAAATTAGTGATGCCCTGGGAAGCGTTAAAACTAATGAATCCACGATCCTTTTGGGAGACCTCAATGCACACTTTGGGAACGATCCGTGGGTGTGTAGCAGTGTGGTTGACTAGCATGGTGATGCTGATGTTAATGGCAACAGAAGGCTGCAGTTGCAACTGTGCTGTAACAACGCACTGTGCATCATGAACACTTTCTTCCAAGATAGGGATGTGCACAAGTACACCTTGTGCAGAGATTCATTGGGTAAACGGTCTCGCATTGATTTCTGCGTATTTTCGGCTGGCTATTTCCATTCTGTGTTCGACGTTCGTGTTAAAAAGGTGCAGAAATGTCTACCGATCGCTACCTGGTGATCTACAACTTACGTCTTGAAAAACCAACAGGGCCTACGCAAACGTGTAGGACCTGAGGAACGTATCGAATGAAGTGGGAATTCCTAGCGGACAAAGATGTAAGAAAGGTCTTACGCACAGCCTATCGTCCTTGTTCCGAGACCTCAAGGAGTGCACAGCGCACAAAGATGTGGAGTGGTGGCTGTTCAAACGAACTTTATATTCAAAAGTTGCTCGAGTATGCGTACAAAAAGTAAGTCGGTGTGGCGAATAATGGTAAAGAGAGTAACTCCATGGTGGACCCATGAGGTGAAAGTTGCTATTCGAGCAAAGAAAGCACCTGCAAGGCACTGCTTCAGAACAATTCCAGATCATTTTCGCATTCGTGGCACACTGAGGCGCGAAAGTCCGCACACGTCACGGTGCAAAAGACCAAAATGCAATTGTGGAAGAATTTCTGACAAAACTGGATACCAATTACTGGCAAACCAACAAACTGTTCTGGTAAACCATCCCATGTCTTCGCTGAAAATGATCTCATATTGCCAGATTCATCAATAACCAAACCTGTGTCTTACTCAGCAACGACGAGGACATCCTCATAGATGGAGAGCTTACTTCAAATATTTGTTTAAACCCTATCAGTACGCACCACCGGATACACAGGAGGTATATTTTGGGGAAGAAAATATCATTAACACGCCTCTAGACGTCCTCTGTCACAGCAATGAAAGCTAGGAAAGCAGCAGGCTACGGTGAAATCCGTCATGAAATGCTCAAAGTCTTGAATCATGGAGTTCTTTGGCCAATTCGGGTGAGTCAAGTGGACTGGTTTTCTGGATGGTACAGAAAGATTGGAAAACTGGGTGATCATCCCCGTACACAAAGAGGGAGACAGTAACGAATGCACTAATTACTGAGGGAATGCACTGACCACGTTTCTCTCTCCGTAGCCTACCTGGAAAAGTGTATGCCAAGTACCCTGGAAAAGATTCCGAGAAATTTTTGAACCAAAGCTGGAGGCTGCCCAGGGCGGTTATCATATTGGCTTATAGCACTACAGATCAAATCTTCACTCTTGAGCAAATTTTCGAAAAATCTTGGGAGTATGCCATAGACATCTACACATGTTCCGCCGATATCTGGAAAGCGTAGGACCGGGTCCCTCGTGAAAAACTTTGAGGAATGTTGCGGGAGAGCGTGTTGCCTGCTTGTAATTGGCCGTCAAGTCAATTTATTCCTGGTCTGAAAAATCAGAAACTTTCATTTCACCCTAGGTGTTGGACTCCGACAAGGGTGTGTGCTGTAACCACTCCTTTTCATAGTCTATATGAATCGAATGGACGGTCAGAGTTGAGTAGGCGAGGTATCACTGTTGGAAGTTGCAGGATCAACGGCTTGCATTTTTCGGACCATTTGGTATTATACTTGCATATTTCTGAAGAGGGTCTTCATCATTCACTTGATCGGTTTTCCCCTGAGTACGACCAATCCGAAATAAAAATCAACAGGATTTGAGAGTTTATCCGACGAGGAGTATAAACTCCGCAAAATAGAACCCCGCGATCTTCCCCAAATGGCACTGCAAAAGTGAGTATACCTGCTCGACACTTCTTGCAATAAACTCCAACTTATCTTGTAAAACTCAGATTCAAGAGTATCTTAGAATTCGCAGCTGCTAATAGTTCTGTAAGCTAGATTTTTTGTACTTTGTGCAAGCAAGTCTTGACACTAACTATTGTTTTTTGAATGAAGTGAAAGATTCTCCCGCTTGTCTTTGCAAGTTGAAGTGCGACATGTCATAACGTTACAACGGATTTGAACTATAATCATTTATCTTTCGATTTCCCTGGTTTTACATCATTTTCTGCGATTACACAAGCAATTTTTGTTAAATGGGGCAAAATTTTTCTTGGATGATTAACATGCCATCTTGATTTTCCTTTGTATCTTTATTTTATTTGTTGTGTTATCAACATTTAACACAAAAAGCTAAAGCTATCATTGTGGAGGAGATGAAAATATTTATTGGAAGATTATATACTTTTTTACATTGGAGGCTGACATCCATGTAATCGCAAAGAACAAGCAAAAGAAATTCATTAATTTCACATTTTCGTCATTTCTCGATTCCAGATCTGCGTTTAACATAATCCCTTATGGTAAGGGGTGATCATGCTGTACAATATGAAGACGGCTGCATCGTTCTGAACTACGAAGAAAGTTTCTCACATTGCCACCCACACTCTTCTTTTTGATTCTTGTAATCGCAGTTTAGTGTTAATGCTACTACCTACATTTAAGCTTCTTTGAAACTCTATCCTTACTGTATATATCTAAATGAAGCAAACATCCACATTTACACCGTGGTAGAGATCTTGACTGCGTAATATGGAGTTGACTTTTTGCAGTAGTTTCGGCGAAGCTGATTTTTAATTTCCGCTGTGACTACGTTCTCACAAACGACAAAATATGCTTTTCATAAGATTTACTCTTGTGAATAAAAGACGCTGAAAACGTTTTTTCATTGCATTGCTTAATGTGTGGCACAATGTAGACTTATCTCTTGGTGCTTTTTCCCAGGGACTTGCCCAGGGCTGTGGCCTACGCCCGTGAAAATCATGTGATTTCATTTGCGGTTGGCGTCGGAGCAATAAACCGAGATGAGCTTCTTCAAATCGCAGGATCAAAAGACCGGGTTTTTACAGTGGAAAAGTTTGATCGCCTGAACGATATTGTCAGCAAGCTGCAGCAAGATATCCAGATTTTAGAAAGTACGTTGGTGCCTTAATGTTTTGGAGTAAAGACAACACAAAAATGAATTTTTTGGGGTGTGAAATGGCAGAATCTTAAGACAAGAAGGTTTGATGAAAAGGTTCGTTTCACTGAGCGACAAAATAACAAGCATCGCTGCCGGATTTAAACTGCCTTGTTTGTCAAGTACAGTTTTATTTGCGAATATATCAAAAACTTATTTTTGTTTTTAAAATATTTCGATAATACTGTTAACGTTTTGTAACCTAGAACCCATTTTTCATTTTTTACTTAGCCGGTACAGAGTTTGCTTTTTCAAGTGTTAATGAGCGCACAAGTTTAGTACAATTAAAGCAATGCGTAAATGTGTCAACCGTGAGTTTAACAAATTCACAAAAGATATATCATTTCATTATTGCGAATCAGAAGCAGACACGCAATTGGTATGAATTACAATTTTAGGAGCGTTTGTTGACAAAGATGTGGACATGTCGTTTCGCACCTGTCGCTGCGATCGTTCCATAAAAATTATTTACAATGGCAATACGGTAGTTCTTTTATTAAAAGTCTTACTGATAATTTTTGCAAATCGGTAGTGAATATAATGTTTTTGAAGCAACTATTTCTTTTGTTGGACACTTTTATGTTTAAATTTTTGGTTAGGCCATCCCACTGCACGCGTGTTTCAATGACATATTCACTAGTTGCTGGTTCTTAAAAGCATGTTGGTGTTTAAACGCACTTTACTGTGAAAGTCCTAACATTGAAAGAGGAATCAACATTGCATAAACTGGCTCTAAGACCTGGAACAATTCACAAAGTTACTTAAAGCCCATTTATGTTAACATAGTCAACGCTATCGGAAAACACCGTTTTTTAAATGCTTTTGTAGTGTTCAAAACTTCGAAAAAACATCAGTGTTTGACACAAAATGCGTTTGTAGGAAATGGATTTACTCCGCACATCATCATTTAAGTGTTGAGAACCAAATTAAAAACACAAGCTTGTTATGTAACTTGCAGCTGCTTGAGGATTCTATACCCAGGTCGATCGACACCAAATCAGTGTCAGTTTTCATGTCCACATGTGAACTAAATTTGCAAGTTGCTTACTACGTTTCGCCACAACGAACAATTTCAGCTGCATTAGAATTTTTGGAAACATTTCATTTTACTAGCTGTAGATGAGGGACGCGATGATGATCATTCCCCGTATACCCAAATATCGGACCCAACTTGCCAAATTGGTCCAATTATTCTTGAAGATGCCATAACAATTGTTTTGCAGATTCCGTGACAACTTTTCTATACGTCCTTTTCTTTCCATCTTCCGCGGACCTGGACGGCATTACTTAGCTAGCAAATTTTAAAATATCTAGTGAATTCTTTCCGCTCCAATGTCTCCTGTGCTCCTCTGCTATTAAATACTGATGAAGTTATAAAGGTCGAACTACTTTAGAATAGCGTATCCATGAATTGAGCCACGCAAGTTTGTTGCATAAGTCTGTTTATAGTGCTATTGCAGTACCAATATTCACGAAAGTACATGAAACTATGTACTTTAAAACACGAACAGGTGGAGAAAGAGAAAATTTATGAAAAGTCGCAAAATGCCACAATTACCATGTTTAATATTCTTTCGTGTGTTTCACCTGACAGCTTTTTATACATCCCGACAAGAAAATTAAATGACTGAAATGCATTGCTAAACTTAACGAGGACTTGGAGAAGCTAGATTACTAAAAATTTTGCAAGCGTAAAGGTATTTGTTTTGATATAATATTCTAACATTCAATCAATGCACACTTCACTTTGGTGTTTCCTTTGAAACTAATCAAGGAATCAATTTCTTGATAACCAGAAGCAAATAAAGAAATAAGTTTGAAGTATTGCTTCATTGGAGTGAAAAGAAGGTAATGCGCGAACATTTAGAAAGAATGGGAGAATAATGAAGTGCTTGAAGGGAGAATGATGAAGTTAGTAGTTTGATCAAACAATATCGATAAAAATCGATAATATTTGTGAAAGACCAACCGAGAAATATTTACTTCAATGATTCCCAATTTTTACTCCCTGCCAAGCGAGTGAACAAGTTTCTTTTAGTTAGACAAATGCAGAGAAAGCTAGAAACGATTTGCCTATAACTCAAGATACCTTTGGCAGGAAATAAGATGTAAATGCTGTTTCTATTGAGATTCAGCTACAGTAATTGTTGCGTCAGCGTCATAATGCGACCCTCGGGTTACTTTATCAGACCTCATTTATCCTCTGGAACAGTTTGAATTTGAGAACCCTAGTCTAAACTGTAAAATTGAGCAGATAAACATGGCAAGTGACACGATTCTGAAGCCCATTTGCTGAAAGTCTGTTTGGTAACAACATTGTGTTTAAATTGTTGTATCATACAGATCAAAAAGAGTCATCTTCCAAAAGTAGATTCCTAACTTCTTCAGATTACTTTCTGCCATTGAAAACTATGTCTTTAGGCGACTTAGTGCTGTAATAAGGTCTAGTAAGTTGATCACAATCCAGAACGCATTTTTCACATTTTGATATTTCAATAGCGGTGCACTGAAGCTTCAAGCGGTACGCGGTCTGATAGCACTGGAATTAACGTTGACTTTTAGACGTTCAGCCTTCCGTCCAGTTATTGGTTTATTTTCAAAGTCGCTTTTTCTTTGTGGAGGGTCAATGGAGCAACAGCCCTAGGAGGACTCGAAACAGGGGTGGATCCAGTAAGTAAGTGTAGAGGGGGTGATTTCAGTAATATTTGGGAGTCAAGTCTCATTATGAGTGCAATGCAGAAAGAAACATGAAGTATGCTTCACAGCACTGCTGTGACAAAACAATGGACATCTAAACGGCCTTATATCGCGAATGCTGTTTTTCGAATTGTACAAAATCATGGTGAAAAAAGTTACTTTCGTAGGTTTCAGGGGGGCGATCACACAATCGCCCCTAGATCCGCCCCTGACTCGAAATACCTCAAAGTCAACAGCAATCTCAGATAGTTTTGCTGACTCCACACCAAGACCGAACCAAGCCAGGTCTTAGATGTAATCACTCCACTTGGTCCTCGGTCAACCTCTGGGCCGCTTTCGTGTGGGTGTAGCCAGCAGGTGCACATCGAAAATATTCCGGGAAATTTAGGTTACATAGCCGAACCATTGTAGCTCAGATATCTCTATTCAAAGAAACGACTCAACATTCACTACTTTACTAAGTTCACAACTGCGTACTTCTTCCCGAAGTGTCACACCGTGAACTCTTCACAAAAATCCCATCGCTGACCCTTGCATTTGAGATTGTATTCTTTCAGTCATTACCCAAGATTTATGGCTATAGATGACGATCGGAGCAAACGCCAATACAAAATCTGACAGCTCTGCGGTGTTTGAAAACTCCCATTTTGTGACCACAGAGCAATAAAGTTTACGCAGAAGCAGGGTTGCTAAGTCGGAGGTAAAATATCCGGCTCCGAGCCCAACTCCGACCTTTCTAAAATTTCCGACCCCGACCTTTTCAAAATTTCTGACTCCGACTCCTTAACATAAAGAGAATGACGTTTGGTTGTTAAAATCAATGGAAATCGTGGTGAACAGCAAGAAATCTATGTTTCAACAACAGTTTCAAAAGAAATTGTACTATTTCAACAGAAATTCTCAACTTAAGAGTGTGATGTAAAAATGATCCAATCGGACATCCGGAGTCGGACAAAAAGTGCGACTCCTATTCCACCCAAAAACCTCCGACTCCTTATGACTCCGACTCCGGCTCCGACTCGCAACCCTGCGCAGAAGTACCAAATCGTCCGCAAAAAGTTTACGGTCTTGTCAGTATTTCCAAATTTCTAAATAACAACGAATTGCAGCAGTTCTCCCGAAACTTAAGTAATGACACCAAAGTAAAATGACACCAAACTATCAATTTTTGCTGATGGTTTCCCAGTTACATCAATTGTGAATGAGAAAAAAAGCGTATACATTCAAAAACAGTTTAGTGTCCCTGTCAAGCAACGTCCACTGGAAGACTTTATACCTCTGCGTCCAAGTTGCTAGAAACCAAATGTTTCCAATACAAAGAAAGAAATGCTTTACAGTAGATGTTGCACTGCAATTTCGTATTGCGGAAAATCTCCATGATGTCTTCAAAATTTCCTCTTATTTGATTGACGCACGCAAAGCTCAATAGACCTGTAACTAAAGCATCACGTTTTTTCAAAAATATTTTGACGTGTTTTCTTTCTACATTTTTGTTGTTTCTAGGTCCAGCTTCTTCTGTCAACGTCTCTAACGAGCTAAATCAGTGTCAAGCCGGATTTTCGTCAAACTTTGCGGAGGTTTGAATACGAAACAGCATATAACATTTTTTCCTTCTTTTCAAGTATGTCCTTATGTATTGAGTGAAACTGGATGTTGTGAAGAGTTGATGTTGGAATTGATGCAGCCACATTTTGCTGGTGTGAAATCACCAACACTTTGTTTAGTATCACATATCAGAGACTCCTACCTGCAAAATCTCTTCAGTTGCAATGCTGAATTCGAGGTTGCTTGTCTTCCAATTCATGTTTTTAGGCGGTTGGCAAAAGTGGAAATGGCTTGAAAAATATGCAAAAACACAACAAACTCGTTTCTTCCTTGCAACTGTTTTGTTTTTTTGACAAGGGTGTACAAAAGTCCAAAGCAATAACTATTATCTTCTTCATAAATATGTCCATGTGGGAATAGTTAGATATATAAACGAGTGTGAGGTTGAACGAGTGCGGAAACGTTGCGCATGCGAACAACTGAGGGAGCAGTTGCACATGTGAACGGGTGCGAAGACACGAGATCAGTGCAAATACCTAACTACTAAGTCAGCACTTCCCAAACATTTTGAGCGCAACTCAAATATGAGTTTGGTGAACACCTCGCGACCCAAGCCTCAAACAGCGTATGTTACCATGAAAAAACAATGATTGTGGGTATGATTTTGGCAGTAAGTTGCTACGTTCGTTTTGAATGTCAGCAATAAAGTCTTTTCTCATGTACAGACAGACGCAGACAAGCAGTGGTAACGTTGAAAATATATAAATCAGGTTGGCACCGCCTTGGTTCGACCCATTTCTTGACACTTCTTTGAACCATTCTTCGGGAACCACTGGTCTAAGAAGCGGTGTTCCTTTGAAGTACTTAACAGGTTGTCACAATGGCGAAACAACTTGGAAGGAAATCTGCTGACAAAAATTGATACGAAAAACTTCTGTTTTTCAAATCTCTTGCAAACTTCTTATATTTCTTTATTTTCAGTCTGCTCGCATTTGAAACGTAGCAACTGTCTGTAGAACATTTTTTACGGAAGTAAATTGCAAATTGTATGAAGGCCCAAAAAGTAGAATACCAGCAAACACATCTCATAAGGCCAGAGCTCCCATAAACATGGTGTGGTGCGCGGCCTTATTTCATGTGATCTTTTTCTGTTTGAAAGATTCGGGCTACAGATCCAATGAAGAAACCAAAATGTTTGAACAGGTGTCGTCTGAAGATTGAGTGTATTTTTGTGTGTAAGCAGTCCATTTTCCTCTGGACAACCAACTTTCTTTTCGTATATTACCTTGGGTTTCAAAATTTGTGCTTTGCAAAGCTGCTGTAAGCAGATCGCTTTGCACCCTTTAACGTCCACGGCTAACACATTTTGCCCAAGTTTGCAACGCCACAACTTGCCAGTTGATTAATTTAGAGAGCTGTTCAGACCATCTACGGATTCAGCAAGTCTTCTCTTAAAATTGAAAAAAACATTTTCGTTTTGGGATGGGGGTTCTCTGTGAGGGACGTCAAAAAAAGGGGTGTTTTTTTGTCTTTTTGGCCAACTTTACCCGACCCAGGGCGCCAAACCAATGAGCTAATTTCTTGGCTCGAGTTTTTTTTTAAAAAACAAGATTATCATCCTAGTCTTTAGAGCCCTTGGTTGGCTTCCTAGCATATCTGGAGCGAAATTTATAGCCCCAAAACCAAAAATTGGTGAAAAATTGCGCTCTCACAAAGGCTAACCTGGGGTATATTGCACCCCAGCCATAACTCGCCGTCAGATTATGCTAGAGAGCTGGTCAAGCCCTCTAAAGACTCATGAAGTTTTGTAGTTTAGACTGAACAAAAATTTTAAGCTTGGGATGTCAGTTTTTTTGTTGATATTTACATTATGGAGGATGTTCATGCATTTGCTTAAATATGGATGACGTAATCATCCCCTGGGAGACGACCAATTGAGCTGATGTTGTGGCTCAGTTTTTTTGGATTCTAAGCTGTAATACGAGTCTTTAGAGGGTTCAATTGATTTTGTAGCGTTTCTGGTTGAAAAGTTATGGCATAGCAACCTAATATTAATTAGGGAAAATTCCGGGAATTCCCCCAGGTTTTTGTAAACAATTTAGATTTTTTTGGCCGTAACTTTGAAACCAGAAACGCTAGAAAATCGATGAAGGGCTCTAAAGACTTGGATTGTAGCCTAGAATTCAATAAAGCTTCGAGACACTATATCGGCTCGATCGTATCGGCGATGACGTCATCCAAAAAGCAAAACATACCCCACTCATGACGTCATCAACGAAGAAGCCCAAGTCTAAAACTAATTTTTTTTTCATTCTATACTACAAGACTTCACGAGTCCACAGGGTTTGAATAGCTCTCTAGCTCATTCTGCTGCCGAGGTATGGCTGCCGAAAGTTTGGCCTGAAATGGCTATTTTGACTTTTGTGAAATTTTTTGAATTTTGCCCAAAATTGTTTTTTTAGCCGTAATTTTTGCTCCAGATATGCTAGAAAGCCAATCACGGACTCTAAAGACACGGATGATAGCCTAGATTAAATGAAATTGATCCAATATATTGGCTCATTGGGTTGGCGCCCAGGGCCGAATAAAGTTTGACAAAAATGCAAAAACACCCCAACTTGTGACGTACCCCACAGGTGTCACCAGACCGCAAAATAATTTTTTTTTCAATCTCAACTGAAAGACTTGCTCAATCCGTACAGGGTTTGAACAGCTGTCTAGCTCAATCGACTGGCCAGTTGTGGATTGTTATGTTATTAAAAAGTTTGGTCAAAAAAGTGGCCGCTATGGACGTTAAAGGGTATAAAGAATAAATGCCCCCTGCAGCTTTCAACCGCTACCTTCCACTATAAAGTGTAATGCAAACCCAATGTATGTAAGCATGCGCGTCGTCGGCAGGTTTTTATCCCGGCTGGGCAATAGTGTTTTTTCCTGGTGATGGCCACAAGCACTTTTCCAGATGGGGTAACAAAACGAAATTTTGTTTTATAAACTCGAAACTAAGACAAAAACATTTCTTCTACTAAATGTTATTAGGAAAATATCATATTTCAAAATCCTATGGGGCCTTGGCCCGCCTGCACCCTCCTTCCGCCGACCATTTTTTCATGCTATTGTTGTCACGCTCGGAATATTCATCCTGTACTGTTTGTACAACGGCAAAATCAAAAGTTGCATTTGATTGGAATGTCATTAAAAAACTCCGGTGAAAATATTTTACTTCACTGACGTTTGGATGGATTAAAGCAGGTGAGCCTCTTAAAAATTGCAAGCGCTTCAATGCAACTTCTTTATGTTCTTCAAAACATTACCAGCATAGAGGTATGCCTATTTGTTGGGAAGGTGGTCTTGCTTTTCAAATGGGGGATGCACTACAATTTCCATTGCTAAACGGAAACAAAGCTATAAAAAAGACTATCACCACTTTCAGTTAGACAGATATTTAATTTTGCATGCAGATCAGATATGGTGGTTTCCTTGGTTATTTATTTTCTGGTAAACATCAAGCATATGAAGAGAGGTAAAATTGCTTGAGACTTTTTGGCAACTTCGGTCCAAACTGACTGGCGCGATACGCAGTCGCATATGGGGAACAGTGGTCGAAAGGTATTAAGTTCCACTTTTATTCTTCGTTTTACGTTACAATGCGACGTTTCTTGGCGTTGTGGTTCTCGCCGATTAAGTGATACTAGGCATTTCTAACTTTGCAAGGAAATAATTGAGCTGTCATGGTAAACTAACCGCGATCGTTCATTGGGCGTTACTGCCGCAATCTCTGATCGAAGTGCAGCGAGAAAACTTAAAAATCACAACTATAAACCAGAAACCTTCATCTTCTAAACACTGGAGAATCGCAGAGTTGCAAAAATTTTTATTCGAAAGAGAGGTTTATTCTAACAATACAGGTTGTCAACGAAATTAAAAACCACGTTTTTCACAATAGATTGCAAGTCGGATTTGTTTTTCACAATTTTTTCCCTACTTTGGAGCTACTTCATACGTGCAACGACTTGTAAAAGCTTTGCTTTTTGTCGATAATGCCATGAAACTGCACTACGTTGGTACCTGGCAACTTGCACAAGAGTGAGAATCAAAGTTGAGGGTAACCTGAGCTGTGATAATAATTTATAGTTGCCACTGCCCACCACAAACAGGAAATCCAACTGCAAGTCCTTGGATGTAGCTGAGAGAAAACAGAACAAAAACGACGTTTAGTCGTGCCCTCAATATTTCTCATGCCCATGGGCGTCAGAAAGGGTGGCAACGTTGGAATCTGCATGATCAATCGCTGTATCTTGAGACGGTTTGTTACTGTTTCCGTATTTCTGAACAAGTATTCATCATGCACTTGATCAGTTTTCTGTTGAGTGCGACCAAGCTGGAATGAAAATCGGCACAAACCATGGCGTATGTCTTTCCGGAAGCCCAACGCAGTGTACGCTGCGAGTAAGTGGAAGTGCATTGCAGCAGGTCAAGACATTCAAGTACGGGAACAAGATTGCATGATACACATGATACGTAGATTGGTAAAGCAAACGCAGTTCTGCGTAAATTTTATCGCTCTTTAGTCACAAAACGGGAGATTTTAAACACCACAAAGCTATAATTTTTTTAATTGTTCTTCATTCCAACCCTATGGTCGTGGATCTTGGGTAATGATTGAAAGAATGCTATCTCAATAGCAAGCGTAAGAGATAGGATTTTTGCGAAACTTTCACGGTGTGGCACTTTGCGACAAAGTGCAAAACTGTAAATTGCGTAAAGTCCTAAATGTCGAGCGCTTCTCCGAATTGACTATAGAGATCCCAGCTACGGTGATTCGGCCATGCGTCCAGAATGCCCCACGAATGATTGATGATGCAAGTCGTGGAAAAGAATTTAGCGATACACTTGGGACTAGTCCCAAGTGTTATACTTCAGATCAACATTAAATACTTACCTTTCTGAATGTATTCAAGTTAACTACACTCCTCAGGTGAAAGAAGCAATAAATCAATCGCGGATCTTTAATAGGAAATCGATTTCACGCAACACTCCGTATCGTCACGTCAGTCCTGCCATCTGCAAGCAATGCTAACAGGTGTGAAACGTTGAAAGGCTAAAAGAAGGTCAGATAAAGTGAACAACCTCAAGACAATGAAAAAAACTCACAACCCCAAGCGCGACAAACAAAACAAGAAAATACGTCTTGTTCAACTACATGCATACACTGAAGCTTCAAAGCTTACTGCAAAAGTGTAAAGAACTTATTAAACCCAACCCCAGCTACCGACTATTAACACCATAGAAAACGTCGCTTTCAGATAAAGGTAATTTCTGGCAGGGCGACGCTTCCGAAATAGCTTGAAACAACATGCGGTATGAATCAGAATAACTGTGCAAAATAAACTAGAATTGTCTGTCTGTCTGTCTGTCTGTCTGTGCAATGCGTAAACTCAACGTGCAATTGGTAAATGTAGTTGTACTTTCTAAAAGTAGTTTCGGAACCGCAGTACCTTACAGCACTTCGGTCTTGCAAGGACAACTCGTGAGGTAAGCAAGTAAGTTATCGGTAATAAAGCCTGCACATTTTCGTATCTAACTATGTTTCAAACGATGGTTTAGAATTCACGTCACATTGATTTCCGACTTAAATGCAAAAGCAGGTTCTACATTTTCGTTTTGCTTCGAAAGAAACGACAATCTTTTGAACATGGATTTCAAATCGCCAGCATCACGTTTCTTTTTCAAAGTGCGATCCACTATTCAAAGTTGCCTACTTTGGAAAAAAGTTTGAAAATTTTGAAATATTCAACTGACACGAGTGCATTCATTCAACACATAAGATTCTGAATTCCAGAAAATGTCTTAAAGTGTGTCACACGCGAACACAGGCCTTGTGTGCTGCAGCTCGTGCAGTATGCACCACCTTCCTGCATAATTCAATCCCCTTGTCAGGACGCCGGGTCGAGAGTTGTGTTATCTGCGCACTGCCGAAATGAAGGTTCCAAAAGTTATCTGCTGTAGGCACCTTTACTGTGCTTGCTTCACTTTTTCAATTGAAGCTTGACCCATTCAACAATTTCCTTCCTTGTCGATTCGCAAGTCACCTGAAGCGATTCGGTAAACTTACAAATTTGTTTCAAGCATATGCAGCGACCTACGGCGAATAATTGCTTGTCAATTATCTATTAAAATTCTCAAGGTTTTCCTGCAGTACATAGCCCGACAGATTTTAGCTATCATCAACGTATAAAAACAAAACTTCTGTATCAATTCAGTGATATGGAGAAAGGAAGTCGTAAGCAACAATTCTTGATAGAGGCAGAAAGTTAGCATGTTTGTTGTGGACCAGAATGCAGACAATGAAATGCAGACTCGTTGCTTGTTATGATTCGCACGAGCTTAATCAATATCTTTCTTAGCGTGGATAAAAATATTGTTTATTCCTGTATGATAATTTAGCGTGAGCATAATCACATGGTATTCTTACGGTGTGTGCAAAAAGCAGGCCGCGTCTAGAATCCCATTTGATGAAATAAATGTTTCACTGTGTTTTCATGTGTTGTGAGTTTAAACCAAGCATGTCTTTGATACTGCTTTTTAACTTTGCGCTGAAAAATATGGTTTTGGAATGGCGCTACCGCGGTTTTCATAAATATTGAGAAGTGTGTGCCGTGTAAGTTTGCTTTTAATATTTTATCACACATTTGAAAGTTATAATTTGCAAAATCATTAGGGTGACCGAAAGATACGTTGTTAAACGGTAACGGCAACTCTGATTAGGATGGTAGAGGTTATGAAATACGAGCAAGTACAGTATCCGTTGAAGAAATTTTCCCAAAAAGAAATTAGCAGTACGATTGTGCATATAAATCTTTGACATGTTTCACACTATTTACATTTAAATGGAACTCGTGGAAGGTACGCAAATAAAAGTATTTTAGAGTTCAAGCGAATGTAATTGCATATATCTTTGAAATTTTCTATTATCTTTCTACTCGTAGCTTATACTCGCGCCTCTATGTTGCTTGTTCTCAAACTTCAACAAAAAGAAGGATATACATTAAAACGAAAGGGTTGTCTTTAAGCTCTACAATTTCCTCACGAAAGTACTATCAAAATCAACGCTCAGAATTTCAATGAAAACCAATTGAGTTATTTTTGTTATAGGCAACAACGTTGCGTACTTCCCTATGTTTTCCTCCGTAAGATCGTGCGGTCAAAAATTTAAACTTCTGAATGTTGCGAAAGTGCTCAAAAGAGGAAAGATTCTGCCGTGACTTCATGACAGCTTGAAAGTTCTATTGTACTGCAAGTGAATCGTACTTTTAGAAGTTCTAATTAGCAAATGCAACATTGTTCAATTTAGGGTAAGAAACCTTAGGCTAGTTGCCAATGTACAGACTGCCAATGTACTTGCAAGGCACAGTATTTGCGTCTTTGTTTGACAGCTTTGGCACATAACCTTGCAAAACCTAATATCCAAGCTAATCAAGTTTAATGTTTTACTTGAAAGGTGGAGTCACCTAGCAGCATGTTAGTGAACATCAGATGTTGCAAATGAGGCGCTTAGTTGGTTTCACACTCATTTACTCTGATAAAGTCAATGCTCTGTTGATGTTGGTGGTTCAAATAGAAAACTGTGAATTGCTTCAGCTTGTTGAATACCCATCTTTCAAGGAAAATAACAAACCATTTTTCTTTGGTGTCAATCCGTTTATATTATCAGCTCGCTCAACTTAATTTCATTGCCGTGCGTTTAGCCCTCGTCAGTTAAGAGATGCGGTTAACAACTCTACAGACACATTGCCCTTTCCCTTTGGCGATAACCCTAATAAAGCTGATCACTTTTCAATTCCCGGTTTCTGAATCATTCAATCTATTCGCAAGTTCGGAAACCAGGGTGCATGGGAAGTTTTTTGTCAGCGATGCCTCACGTTTTTTTGGATACTCTTTGCTGACTCGGTTCTACAATCTCAGCGAAGCAAATACCAATCAGGGCCCCAGGTAAGAATAGTGTGACCGTGTGTGTATAGTCCTTGTGTGACAAAAAATTTGGCACAAAGTTCAACAGTTGCCTTAATGCATGAATCATGTACTTCGGTTTTCAGGATCATAGTTGGCTCACCAATGGGTGTCTCAGAACATTCGCGAATGAATACCACGTCTTCAGGTGCTTTGCAGTTTTGCGGTAAGGCGTCTGTACATTTTAATAGTGATAGTTGTGTATTCTGTATTGTATTGCATATAAGTTTACCTTCCAGTATAAGCATTTATAAGTACACAAGAACATCACCAAAATAATAGCCGTGGGGCTAAGGTGTCCCTAAAGTTGTGTACAGTACTTTGGTGGCTATTACGACTGTGTAATCGTAGTGTGTGGCTGTTATGAAGGAGTAATCGATATATCAAACAACAATAAACTACAACAGCAAATTCAATCTCACATACAGTTAATTTACTCGAAGAAGACATAGTACAGACCAGAGACTTTGTAGCACAGGCAATATTTAGGCACCGATATCTTCCCAGGTGTTGCTGGAAAATAACGACATACCTGTATTTCGAAAAGCGATCTTGCTTCGAAATTTTCTGCTTGAGTGAAGGACCAAGTTCAATTGTTGGCTGAAAGTCATACTCTAACACTGCAGTTATTGTGACCTATTTTGCAAATCTTTAGATATTCCTGAGGACTTTTTCTATAACTTATCGGTTGGAACAAACTGCTTTAGCACCTTTGAATTGCCCAATGAAACGTATAGGGGAGCAAACAGCCTGGGGTTGACACTTTCTCAGATCTACGATCCCACCGCACGGGACATCTTGGCGGTAAGTATGTAATCTTTCGTATATGAATAATTTGCCTGTGTTAAATACATTTTCCAGCTGATTTCAAACTTTATCTAATTTAAGATTGAAAGTGAATTCCATAAACAGTTTCATACAAGCGTTTCATTTCTTTTCACATATTTTCGTATCATAACAGTTTTCAAATGTTAAGCAAGTTGATTTCATATTATGTGGGCATCCGAAAATAACTTCGTAATGGTTTGCTGGCGTTGGTCATTAAAATCAACAAAATTATTTCTTAACCCTTGCGCTAATATCACAGTTTGTGGGATGTTGTGCATCTCGTGTGCCTGCATTTTAATAATGTGAAGCTTCAGAAAAAAAAACTGACCAAAGCAATTTTCCACCTTGTAGTCAATTACAGTATTTTACACATCATTTACTACTATAGTTTTAGTCTTTTTTGCTTGCCAGTTTCTGACAATGTAGGCATCATTCAAGCTAATGTTTTGCAGCCACTTGTCCAAAATGAATGATTCATTTTGTTTCAGACACTCATTGCTATCCTCTGTTTGCCACTAAGCTTTTGACACAATTGTTTTTTTCTGCTAAAGAAGTTATCAATTTGCGTGTATAGAGTTGTTGAGTATACTTCCTGTTCCTCGACACAGGCTTCAGCCAACACTGGTGGAGGTTGCTATGGGAAAATGCAAAGGGTGACAAATTGTTTTATTTAGCCGAAACGATTACTGACTAAAACTGTGTGCATGATCCTTAGCATCCGGATGCAACACCGAAAGATGTTAAGTGCCGGGTGTTTTGTGACGGATGCCCTTAAGCTCACGAACTCACGTGATGCTTAGACTCGTTGAAAAGATTACCTAGGTAATCACGAGCGATTCTGTCTGTATTCTTTCAATTCAAACAGTGAAAGCTGTTTTATAAGGTGGGTTGTGCTTGACAAAAGCGCCCAAACTAAGGCAAATGTGGAAGTTACTCGCATTTTCAGATTAATTTAAAATGATACCCCGTGACGCCAGCACTGTATAGATTACTTCAGCTTGCAGATACTGTGCCTGAATCAACACTCAGAAGTGGTTTTCTTAGAAAATTTCACTTAACAGTACGCATTTACCAGGATATTATAAGAATTTGCGACACTATTTTTGAATGTTCGGGTCTTGAAACTTATGTGTTTCTGTTTGTCTTTTGCATTGCTTTGAGAATTTATGGAAAATCTTGCTGTGTGTACATGTTAATATTAACAGGACAAAGGTTTTACATTGTCATTTTCACTAGCTTTTGTGTAGAATACAAAATGGCAGGCTTCACTTATAAAAAATAATTGATAGTGATAGATTATAAACAATGAAATTGCCCCACACGTTCCCCACACGTTTTCATCAAACTTGGAAAATCAATCTGAAATTTCAAACATTTTGAGAATGTCACGTATTTAGTGCATCGGTTAACGATGAAACGTTTCCTTGTTTAACACAACTTCCGCTTCACTATGGGCATTGCTATACGTAATTTTAACAGGTTTGCGCTCCACTTGCCCAGCACAAGTGCAAAGATCTTTACAAATCCCAGGGTTCGTGCTACTTATCAACTCAGCCAAGAATTGGCAAAGGAAAACAAGATTGGCAAACGAAAGATCCTTGCTTTGAAGGTACTTTTTTCGATGTGGACGCCTTATATTTGGAGTACTCAACTTGAAATAAATAACTGTGGTTTGAATAAAAGCGACAAAATGTTTGTTTGCATCAGTTGTTATAGTTTGTTGATAAAAGGCAGTTCATCACCACGGTTGGTTGTTCTTATCACGTACCATCACCAAGTGGTTATTTACTATCGCTGAATACCAATTGCTTTAAAAGAACATAGTTTGATCAACTGCACTTGTGAGTACTAAAACACCAAGATAAACTATGATGAAAAACATTTCAATGCAATGGTTGCATCTATTTAATTTAAGTAACCGCGAGTAAAATTGAGTACAGTATATTATGATACGATATTTCAAAAGAGTGATGTAATTAGCGACAGGTGTATTGATCTGACCCTAAACTAAACATAGCTGTTCGCATACTATCTGGAAAGGCCTCATGCATCACCGGGGGAAGAACCACTGCTATGCTGCATACATATTTCGCAATTCCATAGAAAGTGAATGCCTACAAATCACAACTGAACAAGAAAACGCAGTGCAATTGTTACAGAACCTGACCGTTATTTTCAACAGAGATGCGTCTTTTGAAGATGATGTGGCTGTTACTCTACCCTTTATCGACAGTTTTTGTGAAATACGACATGTTGCGACTCAGAGCCGTTGTTAGTGTTGGGACCCATGGTGCCGGTCACCCCATTTGCAGTTGCTGCCCCCTTGTTCTATGTGGGTGATGACCTTTAGTTTTCGCCGGTTTCTTCCCCGTTTTTTGCTGGCATCTCAAACAACCGAACCTTGTGACGCGCTTGGTGCTGCGGGCAGATCATTTTAGTGGTGATTTGCTGATCTGCTGGCTGGTTTAGGCAACCGCTCGCGAATAAAAGTTTGTATTCTTGCTTCTGAAAAGCCTAGTAACGATCTTGTAGTGGTCATAGCTGACCAACAATTTTGCTTGAAGGCGAGATTGCTGTTTTGGGAGACACGCTCAGTGCTCTTACAACAAGTAGTCCTAGGTAGCTTGTCGAGATATAAATGCAAAGAGCCACAAACAATCGCGTAAAGTGAACATTACACTGGTTTTCCTAAAGGATGCATCGTACACAGAGCAATGATTTGTGCTGCAGACTGTTTTATGGATTATTTGAAACATTACAAAGTTTGAAGAAGCAATGTGGTCATACGAAAAGCACTTGCTGCATATGGACGTCAAAAATCATATTTGTGTTTTTACCTGCAGCACTAGTACCAAAATTTCATACAAAGAATCTTGTTTCATTTAATTTTTAATCACTTTTACACAGGATTCCTTGGTTTTTAAGTTAAAGTAGTGTAAGAATCGCACTTTTTCGTGTTGTCAGAATCGCACTTTTTCGTGCTATCTCTCCAAAAAACTAACCCGATGAACTACGCACGCTTCTTCACAGGTTGCTTCACAACCCCAATCGATTTGATGTTTGTTGTTGATGGATCAAAGTCTGTTGGCGATAAAAATTTCGAGAAGATAAAGGAATGGCTTAAAAAAGTTACGCAGTCGTTTGACATAGAAGAAAAAGTGCACGTTGGAGTGGTAAGCTTATGCAAAAATGCATCTAGTGGCCCGTGGAGTTGCTTGCGACTTGACGAAACTCCCATCTGCTATGCGAACATCAAGAAAAAGCGTTAACGAAGATAATTCTGAAATGAATTCTTTCAGGGGTTGCAGTTAGAGTCCTTCCACTTTTTTTGAAAATTATGCAGTTTCAGTCATTCTTCAAATGTGAAGATAAGTTGCGCACTTCATGCTTGAATTTCAGCTTATTGCTAAATGGCTAAAGAACATCTGCGTCGAATGAACCTGTTCTGAAGGATGCCTAAAATTTTGGCCAGACCTTATCACATGATTAATTGCAAGAGGGGTTTTTGATCATCAACTTTCAACCTTCATTCACGCGGTTACAAAGTATCCTTGATAAGACCCAGTTCTCAAAGCTAACGATCGTGACCACATTTTTAGTGGTAAAGGCTTCTGCATGGAGTGAAAGAGGTTCTTTGGAGATGCTGTTGTGGTCTCAAAGGCGGTTAAGCCGGCCCCACACTGTTCTTAGCAGGCTGACAAAAGCTTATCAATATATGTTGTTGTAGTTTCAATAAAATATCGATGTATAGAAAAAAACTGTGCTGCAAGAAAAGTTTGACCCAACGATAAATTGATCTGATGATAAATTTAGACGTTTTAAAATCTAATAACTTGGTATTCCCACATGGTATGAGCGTGAAATCTGGTTTGTGGACGTTTCATAGGCTTTGAAAAAGGCAGAAAAAATTTCACTTATTGACTTTTGGTTGCCCTACTTATGAGTTGTGCGACGGGTACAATTGGGTGTCTCGATTTGAGATGTCGTGTTCCCAACCGGTGAGCGGATGAGAGATGAGTGGAACAGATGTCCAGGCTCCATGGCACGGCGCGCTAAAAACAATGGATTTTATGCGACAAAGCTCAGCAGGTGAGGGTAGAAAGATTGTCGGCTGGCTTAGCACGCAGGCATCCAGTCACAATTCGCAATGCGTTGTTGATGACAAGGTCAGTTAGGCAGGTGTGGGCAATACGGCATCAGGCAGGAGTGCAGTACTCTGTGACTTGTTGGAATATGTCTGTGCATTTAACCTTGTGGGAATACGTCCTTTAAGGAATGCGCATTAGTTGTGACTGCTGAGTGAGTTCTGAGTGCAAAGCTGTATTTGCTGTGGCGAGTTTTCATAATTTATCTGCTCAATTGTCCGATAGTCGTGTGCATGTACAGGTCTACTTCTCATTGCTTGAAACAGTTTTGCGAGAGTGTCTTACTTTCCCGTTTTTCACCGTTAAGGTTATTCTGGCCGATGATTTATTCTTGAACTATTTTTAGAAAGTAATCGAAAAAGCGTATATTATTCCGTTTATGTGAAGAAAAATAATTTTTTATATGTGATGTAGAAAGGGTAAGGCGTTTTGAGAACATCCATTTGCAATACATCGTTAGCAACCTGCAATGGATAGCAAAATGTCGACATTGCTCCCCCTGGAAATAATTCTGCGGACGCCCATGCGCTTAACAAATTAAGGTTGTTTACTAGGGCTCTTTTCATTACGCCTTGTCCCTGTTCGTACAATTTCGTTTCATGTTTGGTCTTTCGCGTTCATGTTGCAGCTGATCTGAATCAAAAATATCGTATATAGTAGACCTTCTGTCGAATTCGTTCGCTCGCGCTTTACTCGGGCTCTTCCGTTAAATTTCGCTCGCGCTTTACTCGGGCTCTTCCGAGCTACCCTTTGCGTTTAAGTATTTTTAAAAATATAATTCATATAAGATGAATATTTTGATGAAGCAGTGGATTTGCAGAGAGAACTGTATTTTAATTCCAATCTATGGACAGTTGCCATTGGAGAATATTTCAAACGAACGATAAACCGGGCTACTATTAATAAGGTTAGTACGCAGAGGACTACATTGCTCTGTGACGTACGTTATGCAATAATGGACGAATTCTGATGAGACCTTCTCATTCATCGCTATGTAGCATACGTCACAGAGCAACTTATGTCAGTCAGAATGAGAGCAAACGGAAATTTCAGTGACGCAAACCGCGAAGGGTTGCATTCAGTCAGTATAGTCACGATTTGTAGAACTTTGTACGTAGTCAGCTGGCGTATTTGTCAGTGCGTTTATAAATTTTCCGTGTGCATTACGTCTCTTGTATTTTCTTCATTTTATATAGACTGTAAGCGAAGAAGTCACCCCTGACTGCCTAGTAGCTCAATTTACACGCAGTGATTTCCTGCAAAGCGGCATCTTGAATCGCTAATATTCCTCGGTAGTAAGATCAACGTGCGGAGGAATGCGGAGGCCGATTGTGACGTAATGAAAGAAGGCTAAGTGCTTTGCTCAACGATACTGAAAACAAAGTCAGTGGATTCACGAAACGCTTCGGCATAGAAGTATGAGAGCACATCGTGCTGATGGTTTACTGCGACGTATGTTCATATTCGTATTTTTAGGACCATAAGTTGGCCTTCCCCGCTGTGACCTTTCTGGTATTGATTTTATCCGTGCAACAACTGAGCATTGTGGTGACTGTGAAGGGATTTGGACCACGTACGGAATAAATCTAAGAGGGTAGCTTTAAAACATTCCAACATATCTGCTAACTCGTGTTGCTGTTGGCATAGGGTCAGGGCCGCATCCAGTTGATATTTTCGTGAAGGCAAAATGATTATAACTAAACATTTTTTTTCAAAATTTCCAGGGTGGCAATTTCGCGGTTGCCCCCATGCTGGTTGCGGGCCTGCATAGGGTCGTGGACAACATACTATAAGATAAAAATAGGGTCGGCAGAAAATTTATCTGACAACCCCTGGCTTTCACATGATAGTTACACAAGATGTGGCAAAATCCTATGAGAATCCTTCCATCTCATTCGAGTCGTTGCACGCGGGACACGGTGGTTTCCATTTTAGCGCTTCACCCTGTACGCAATTCGAACGTGAGCTTCACCCAGTGCCGGATTAAGGTTTAACTCAACCTGTAGTATATTAATAGCACTGGACCCTAGCTAAGTTAAAAATACATTTGAACACCTGTTAAATCAAAGTGTGTGGGTATCCATGTGTTTTGTATTTCCAGATGCATACTGACGTCAAATATCCGGCACTATTATTGATCAAAATCATGGTTATCTGCAATGTGATGGAAAATGTCAATTAGGCTACTCATTAGTTTCTTTACTTAAAGAAATATGCTATAAAAGCATGGCAGTGAGTGTTTACGAAATCGGCACTTGCTATGGTTGTTTATCTGCCTCATAGGGCAGCCCAACTGATCTATAACAGGTTGCCAGATAGTAGATGGCCCACACTGCCAAGGAAACTACTCAATGACCAGTGAATATATGTCAAAATACTTTGGAAGTAACAAAAGAAGTGACGCACAGGGTTGCCACAGGCTTTTTTGCAAAAATCACTAGATTCACAGTAAACATCACTACATCTGAAAAAATACAGTAACTGGACTTAAGATTTCTGCGTTGAAGTTGACAGCATTGCTTGAAATCATTTATGTATTTTATCTCCCAGAAACCTTACTCCGTATGAAGGTTTTCTAAAATACATCGTTCTGAAGCCTGGAAAATATTATACAAACAATCGTCAGGCTCCGTTCAAAAGCTAAAAGCAACAACAACCACAAAGTAGCCTGCTTTAGTTCAATCAGCGTAACATTTAATCAATCATTTTCATTGCAGCGTTCCTGCAAATAAATGAAAATAAGGCCATAGGCAACATTAAAGTGAAAACAGACACTCCGATAAAAAAACTTGCTCGTTCTGTTAGTGCAAATTTATCAAGTATTTAGTGATCCCAAAGGACTGAAACGTTGAGTGAAGACAACCGATCTTTTCAAATACATACTTTGCAAAAAATCACTACTGTATATTGCAGTGAAAAAGCACTAGGTCCGTACAAAAACCTCTAGATCTAGTGAAGAAATCACTAAAGGCGTGACACCAATAATGACGTAAAATACTTCAATATTCACATCACGGTAGTCTACTTACTGCGTATGCTAATTTAGCAAAATACTGACTTCTTGCACTGAAAAAATCTGTATATATAATAATGAATAAAATTTAACGCAAAGGACCGCGGTGCTCCCAAAAGCGCGGATCCGTAACAATTGCTGCTGCGTTTGTTACTTATTACTAATCCGCTACTGGTTTTACTTCGTTTGTCCCGGAGTATTAGCGTGTATCTACATTACTGTAGAACTGTAACAGATCAACTTTGTTTTTGCATCTGGTAATCCAGTTGGTTAGAAACATATCTACGAGTACAATTGGTCAAGGTCGTTAGCTCTTTCAAAAGTAATGTCTTTTTTCAGCGAAAGTGCCTCGACTAATTTTCTGTTGGTTTTCGTGAGATCTGTTTGCGGCTGGTGAAATCATTTCAGCCATTCGAAGTGGATGTTGAACGATTTCCTCAATTTCTGTTGTAGGAAATGTCACTGTTCTAAAATGTAACTGCACTTCTAGAGAGTTTGTTAGGTAACTTGCGTAGGACTCCTCTTGGTTGTGCACAAAATTCCCTGTTGACTTAAATGCATACTTCTTGCTTGACTTGTGCTTCGTATTGAATCTACGCGAAGTCGAAACGAGTGGTTTCGAATAAGTTCACTACACTTCGTGCATTCTCTATTTCTATTTAATTAAGATCGGAGATACGATATTTATTGCTTGTAATCCAGTTACGCCGGCTGCAAACCTGCTTTCAGTCCACATGCAAAGCAAATCATACATAGTCACATAAGTTGTAGCTGGTAAGTTTGACACTCGTATTAGAAAAAAAACAACGCCAACGAAGATTCTGCTTTACACGCAGTTATTTCTCGCAGGTTCAGTATTCGACTTATGATCGTCGGAAGAAAGAACAGCCTTACGTAAAAACAGAGATAAGTCTTGGACAATACAAGAACAAGGTTGAGTTCAACAGCGCAGTTGATAATATTACGGTGAGAGTTTGTTGGTTTTCCACAAGATTGTAGCTGACATTCGACTTTACCCAGGNGTTTAGTTCTGAAAAAAAGTGTGGGAACGCCATTCCCACACCAAATCAAAAGGAATACTGCTCCAAATAGTATAAGTGAGCGTTCGGACAAGGTAAACATTCGCCTACAAGAATTTTCACACTGGATCTTCCTGTTTCACTGTAGACTTTTGACTAGCAGTGCGAATCTGAAAAATTAATCAAAACCATCGCGCATCAGTCGCAGCGCGCGTGACCAAGGACCGCGTTCGGGTCTTCGGCAGAGCAACCCGTTCGAAAAATTTGCAAAAGAAACCATGAAAGCTTCTTGAAAGGTCTTAGATCAGCATAAGCATTCAAAATTTTGATGGTACTCCTGCTGCCATGCACCAAATTCAAAGTATTTGTAAACTATCTAACGAACAAGAACTTCGTATTTACAAAACATCCAGCTGGTTTCTTTGGAGACAGCAGAGATGAAATGTCAATATTTGCGAAGAACAAGTACATTAAACGTTTCTCAAATGTACATTAACCAAGGTTTTTTTTAAAGGAAAATGTTAGGAACCCGGTTTGGATCTGTAGGGACCCGATTTGAAATGCTAGGGACCTGAATCGTGTCCCTGAAACGCCTTAAAAAACACTGCATTAACACTGGAATGCCTGTAGTTCTTTGCTATCTAAAATGCACAAGGGTAGTAATTTTGACTACTTTCGTTATTGTGCATAAAAAGTAAGATTTAGTGCGCTTTCGCTTGTAGCCTACATTGCTTGTATTTATTTACAGAAGGGAAAATTGGCTCTCAGCAGGTTCATTTTAAAAATTTTATCTGCATGCTTGGGATACTGGCAGCATTGCGCTTTGAGATTTTTACGCTTTGCGCTAACTACAAATGTCTTGCAATTTTATTTCAAAGGCAAATTCTCCACGTTCATAATATCACACGTTCAGTTATTTCGTTGCTGGGACATTAAAATTGAAATTGTCTGTTAAACTCAACTTGGCTATACAACACATGTTTGGTTGACACGTTGTACTAGCACTGCAAGTTCCGCATAACGATTTTTTACACGAGTGCTAACTCCAACAGGGCGGTTTCTCTTGCACAAAATCTTCACTTGACAACTTTTTTGACTCTTTTTCATTGTCCTTGCTGATGGTGAATGATGTTTTTTTTGGCGCGGAATGTGATTTCGTTTCTGCACTTTTGGCCCAGCCAACTACTCCGCCAGTGTGCGGATCAAGTCTCTGCGAGAAATGTTTTCATGGGTGATCTCTCTGGAGGACCTAGGCATTAGCAGCCAAATCCAGTGCGTTTTGGAAACTATGTATTAGCCATCTTCGTGTGCCCGTTCTGGAAGTGTATTTCTCAGCCATTAGGCTGGTCAAGTATATGGACTGCGTATTTGGTTTCATTGTATGAGGAGACAGTTTCAGGAGTTTTCTTTTCAATACCAGCTACTGTAACGTCCTTGTGCCAAGTATCAGCACGTGCTTGTTCACCTTTCCTTCGTACGCAGCTAGGGTGATGTCTCCAGATGTATAAAACTTGCAAGAATGAAGCTCTTCTTTCATCTTTCTCGAAGATAATGGCACTTCTCTCCTGATTTTGTTTACTGTTGCCAGAAGACTCGTTTGCTTTGCTTTTAGTTGAGTGGCTATTTTCACAGAAGTGAAACTATTGTTATTTGTTACATTTCTTCATTTATTGAGATAAGGGCGCATGAGTTACATTACAACATGATCAGGAACCCGCTCATTGGCGTAGCGTATTTCATCCTTTCCAACATACGGAAAACCGTTTATCAGGTATTTGCTTTCCTTGTCCACAGCTAACCAATATTTTGCCCAAACTTGTCTGGCTTTGATACCATAAACTGCGTGAACGGGCATCTGGCTGTGCTAGGGAAAAGCTGCTTGTTGATTGTGATAAACGCTCCAGGTTGTAACATGTACAGCAGTTATTTGTAAATTGATTCCAGACTTCATAAAATAGAGCAAATTTATCGGTCTGTAGTCTTTGCAAACGATTCGATTTTACAACAAAACGAAGGAAACGGACGATTTCGCAGAATCGGTTTCTGGACGTAGCACCTTTGCACAAATGCACTCCCTATCTTTCAGTCCAAATATCGTGCACAGTAAATCACTTTTGTCTGCAACGCCTCGTGCATACATGATAAGGATGAAAGCTTCCAATTCTTCAGTAGCAGGATAAAACGTCTGATTATGTAGTTGGCAATGGGCTTTTGTAACTGCATGTTGTAATATGTTTTTGAGAAGTTATCAACAAGAAAACGCCATGCACTTGCAGGGCTACCAGCAAACACATTTCTCTTTGCGTAAGGTGTAGGCCCAGAAACTTCTCTCGAAATATTCTGCTGTGGTTGTCTATCAGCAGATAAGTCACCGGCAGTCATCTGAAGCCACTTTGTTCCATCTGGAGCTGCATTATAAGTATTGTATTGCTATTCTCAGCAGCTCCATCTCCATTTGGAGAAGGAAGTTCACTTTGTGAAGTATCGGGTGCCAACTCAGTCAGAACATTGTCTGATCATGCCTTACTCGTTATGACTTACATTCAGTGCCGGATTTACCTATAGCCTATATAGGCTTAAGCCTACGGCCTCAAGATCCAAGGGGGGCTTCCAACAAACTGTGGTACGCATAGAGTCAGTGGCCGGTATATGATCATTTAGATTAAAGTTCGTCAAAAATTTGTCTTATAATTATTCACGAAATTCAACTTTCGTGGTGGTAAAGCCAGAGTCTTCCAACGAGTTTCCATGAATCTCAATACGACAGTTGATCAAACTGCATGCCAACTGTTGTGTCGATATACTCAAAGCACGCTAGCTACGTCCTGCGTTGGCTGAATCGTACCCATTGCTACGTGTGATTCCATCAAAAGAACTTGTGGGTGTTCATGTATGAAATGCACCTGATCAGTGGCATAACTGACGGGTGGCAGAGGTGCGAATCGCCCCCTTGCCAAGCTAAATGTAAAAACCGGGCCCTTGCCTAGCTTGTATTTTGGTATTTACTATTCTTTTTGTTTCAGTAGATTGTGTTTTCCGGTGATTTCGGATATTTTGTATGGGCATTCAATACCGGATTTGCTATTGTTTCTCAACTATTGTCTGAGTGTTAGTCAGTGGGCTCCCTTCAGCTTAGTTTCCCCATGACTCAACCCTCTAGTTATGTCACTGCACTTGATCAAAACAAGGTTGTACTGTGGATAAGAGCTATGTGTAGGNCTAGAAGCAGTACCCTACAAAAAATATAGTTGTTTCTTAGGTGACTGAGCAATACAGTAGTTTTGTTTGCGTTTATATCGCGTAAAGCTTGTTTGGTATTTTTAGATGTGATTTTTTTCTCGATTTTTAGATGTGATTTTTTGATTTTTTGTTTCAATTTAAATTTTCGTCAGTAAAGTCATTGAGAAATCTGATTGCTATTGAGTACTTGCGCATGTTTGTACTGCTCCCATGCTAGGCAAATCAGAGAAGATCTTGATGAGATTCAATAGCAAACAAAAGCCACTTTGCCAACTGGCAACCACAGAACTCTTACCACAAGGAGACAAAAGGGTAACACCGAGAAAATGATAAAAGCACGTTTGGGTCTGATGCCTTATATTAGTGGTTCTTAGTTTATGCAACCACGTGAAGCCTTATTTCTTAGCTTGATGGTCACGTACTGCTCAGGCGAAAGTTCCTTTTCAAGGTTGAAAATAATAAAAAATGAACTAAAGTGTAGTCATGTTCCAGGAGAGGTTGTCCACACCAAGCATTCGGTGCATTAAGAGTGACTTAGGCAAACAAATTGTAATGAATTCTTAGATAATTTTGTGAGGAAGAAGGCAGGACAAAACCTTTTTAACTGTTTACTGTGTTATGTTCAGTCTAACTTGATTCGATGATTGTAGCTTTTTATTTCTTTATACGTATTTCAATAATGATAGCATAAGCGAAATTTCAACCAGTCCAGTCGCCACGGTGGGCATCGGTGAGCTCAGCCTTTACAAAATTGAATATGAAACACTGTAAATCAGTAAAGATTTTATCAAGTTTTCGGAATCAAGTCTCCTTGCGTAGATTTAAACCCTTATTCAAGACTTTCTGGCGACGGTTCTGGTTTTTAAACCTCGCATCTTTTTACGCGACAGTTTAGTTGCGTTCGATTCTTACCAGTCTGAAAAAGTAAGAAACACGCGATTCGTGAACTTAACAATTACAACCATTTGGGTGCGTTTTACGTCACAGTTTCGCTCGTGTGTGTGAGATTTTACAGTCTTGGTAATCGAGTTGCAACTTGGTCCTTACGTTGTGCTTCAAAGGCTTTATGCCGCCACACATGCTATATAGGTGCAGTGTGTTTGTTTTTTTTAACACAGAAAGAAAAAACAGATGTGATTCTTATAAAAACGTAGGCCATACATTTTGTCAAATATTTCAAATGTGGCGATTTCGGTTGATTTGCCGGTAGTAGTTAATAATCCTGTTCCCCTCAGCCAGGTTGGATTTAAGTAATTCCGTCCAATTAAACGCTTTTTGCGTCGATGAAGGCAGCAACAATCGCAGTGATCGTGGGCACTCCAGTAGTGATTAGGAACTTTTTACTGACCATACTTTCAGGGCGTCCTTTTCGAATTTTCTCAAATTGAAGAACGCTTTCCATTTTTTTCCTTGCAACAGTGGGAGAGCGGGCCTCACAATTGGATTAGCCTAGGGCCTCGCATCAGTTAAATCCGGCCCTGCTTACATTTATTGCAAGATTAGTATCATCCATTTCCTGAGAAGCTATGATTGTTTCAAGTTAATTTTGAATTCGAGGTCGTTTAGGAGGATGATCACGTAAAACAGGGTCATAATTGAAGCTCCTAGGAAATTCCTGCTCAGATTCGTCCCTGGAAGAAGAATCCGAAACTAAATCAGAAATGTGTAAGTCGTCAAATTCAGACCCACTCTCTTCACAGTCAGATACATCGTCAGGAATATTATGTAAAATGGACAGAAGCTAATCTGCTGCAACACGTCTTCTTTTCGACATAACTGTCTTGTAATTTCCTAAACGCTGGACTATTAGAATGTCTACTGCAGCTTTGAAAAATACGGAATATATGGAAAAGCGACATCCAGTAATTCGGAACGCAAACAGAAAACAACGAGAAAGCAAATAGAAAAACAAAACTGGTAACAGTGGTTGCAAGCACGAAGCCTCATCTGGTAATCAAAATGACTACCTTGGGCATTGAAGAAGATATGGGTCATTTGGCCCTGAAAGGAAGGAATTTCAAAGATTCACTTCATAATCCGATTAAGCCCACAGACAAACTAACTGTCACAACATCACTCCCACTGAGAAGCAAAAGCCAAAAGATGTGCAAGCTTTAACACCCCCAAGTAGTCAAAATGGCTACCTTGGGCATTTTACTGTTAACCGTTTCTCAAATCTTGTTTTTCTGTTTGAACGTTCCTTTTTATGTTTGTTCTTAGCGTTTTGTGGCAGAAAAGGACCAAAAAATCGTCCACCTTGTCCCGTTAAGCAACGTGACAGCGCAGAACGTAACGTTTTTGCAGGTGTAGTGATTGCCGCATGCCTTTGGTTGCAGTAGACTCAATGTAAGGCCACTACTACACAAATGGGGCCGCAGCAACCCCTTCACGTGGTGCCACTGATATCGCAAAATTGCTGTGTAAAGGCCAATCTACACTGAGGAGTTGCCAGGAGTAGCCGCCAGTGGTGTGCTCAAGGGGAGGCGAGCGAGGCACTTGCCTCGGGCCCCCCCCTTTTTGGGCCCCCCT
>JGI24159J19872_10000419_pt1 | contig 36848 bp, 24 predicted proteins | sample Ectturendosymbi4_FD_19872 | JGI IMG/M metagenome (IMG submission 19872) | reverse complement strand
TAAGAGAATTTTTTAGATAATTTTTATTGAGATTATTAATTCTTGTGGCCCGCGAAGGGTTTCTGAAAGACAAATGTGGCCCACGAGCCAAAAAGTTTGAGAACCACTGATGTAGACTATGAAGAGGAGCGGTGACAGCACACACCTTTGTCGGAGTCCAACACCAGCAGTGAACGGTTGTGATTTAATAACCCCGACACGGACACAAACTTGTGAGCAGGAATACAGTGACTTGACGGCCAGTAACAGGCGGCTGTCAATACGGGTAAAACTTTTGAACTACCGCGGCGTATTGAATTTTAAAATTAGACAGTGGGCCGGATCGGGAGATGGATTGCACATTTGTGTCATATTTTGGTCAAAAAATTAATATGCAACTTCACTGCATTTCGGATTTCACGTAAACGTTTGCCTGTATTTCAAAGACTTTATGATAGTTTTGTCTCACAAAGCGCGATTTTCAAACTCTCTGGGAAAACAGCAATACTTCTGTCCCTTGGTGTTACCCCTGAATGAAGGTATACGTCGCCTGCATTTACCTTGGATTATCCCTGAATCGCAAAGGCTCCAGGAGGAACCTGGGGGCTACTAGGCTTGGGTGCTCAAACAAAGAAAAACCTAAGGATTTCCAAGAAAATCAAGAAGTAAAAAATAGCTTGCTTGAATGCAACTTGAAAACAAAATAGTCATCCATTGGTCCAATGGCCTGTGCATGCTGATGTTTGAGAACAGTTTAACAAGAGCCAATCAACTAAATTGTTTTGCATTAGGAGCAACTCTTTTGACCTCAGCTGAATGTTCACGCTATTTTTGATTCCGTGCCAAAGGCTCAGAACAACGAAAACAAATACATGTTGTGTGATACTCATTTTTATCTTACTACACTGAAGCACGTTACAGCAGTCTTGTTTGTTTCCAGGCGTGCAACATTCATGTTCGGCTGTTTATTCAAGCGCGTTTGAATATTCATCAAGGATGGCATTTTTCGCCACTAGAAAACAATAAGCGTTGCCGACGAAAAAACACTGAATAAACTTGGAAAAAAGGAAACAAGCAGAACATGAAAAATTTAAAAACACGACGCAGACCCTCAAGAATGAAATCAGTCTCAAATTAATCAGTAGCATGTCAGACTTTTATTTGCTCTGCGTGGAAGTGGAAGCTGTAATGATGTCGCAACAGCTTCACGGGGGATTTCTTGGTGGAGCTGATTTTTGTCGATGACCACACAGTGCTGTTTTATGCTCGCCTTCCGCCCCCACCGGTCAGTTGGTCCAACCAGACGTTAAAACAGAAAAGAGCTTTATAGCAAAGAGATGCAATGCCCAGCTGCGTAAGTAGGTGATAGGCTCGGCCCTCCGTTAGCGAGTACCATCCCTCGGCGCAGCACTGCAGCATGCAGCATAAGATCTGCGAAAACACGCTTGCGCTAGGTGGCGTGAGAGAAACGTCTTACTAGAAATGCAGAGGAAACGCAGTGACAGCAAAAATCTCAGATTTTGAGAACCAGATAGCAATTTTGAAAGCAGCAAAGCAAAAATCAATGATTTTGCTACAAGCTTGTTGGGAGTTTTGAAATCTGCTGATTTCATCGCAGACCTAAGCATAATTTAATGAAAAAATATTGACAGTTGCACATATTAAAAAGGAGATAATGATTACAAGTCAACCATAATTGCTGCTGGACAATTATTTGCAGTTAGTCAATAAACCAAATTTTGCAGGTTTTCAAATGGTATTTTTTGTACTAACACAATTTCTCTCCAGCTATCATAAGCAAATCAAGATCAAAACTGCTTTTCTGCTTACAATAAACACATTTTTATCAAACTGGTCAATTCAGCAGAAAAATGATCGCCGCAAAGGGTTGTAGAAACATCTTACAGTTGATGTAAAGAAATGGTGCAGAGTTCTAACATTTGACATATAACTAACGTTCCTTGTTGTAAGTGTACTCAGTCAAACGTACCAAAGGTTTCTCAATCAACGTAGGGGAGGAAAACAATCGCATAAACAGTTTAGTGTTTGAAGTTATAAAATAGAGCAACCTATCTTGATAGTCATGGTACACCAGTGGTTTTCAACCAGGGGATCGCAACCCCGTGGGGGTCGTTTGCCTTTTTTCTAAGTGTCGCGAGAGCTTCTGGATAATTTCTTATATACTTTATGTTTCGTATGTGGAACCACGTTTCCACTTTTTGTTGTAGCCAAAATAATAGGATCACCTAGCAAAATGATAGCCTACTTTTTCATTCAAAATTGTTCTAAGTGTGATTATGACCATTCAAAAGTTTTAGTATGACGATGAACATTACAGTACAGAGTACTGTTGCCTTTAGCAATGCACGAATAACTTTGTGACGTAAAAAGGTGCTGTGTTTGTAAATTAAATATCTGAATGCGGTAGCTAACTTGGGAGTTATTCTAATTTTCAATGAGTTGTGCTGTGGAGTGATTTGCATACGGCACGGGCCTCTCTCACTGATGCTGCCATATGCATGAATTTAACAAATGTCTTTGTTCAACATAGTGATATCGTAAGTTACTTTTAGTCATTGTGATTTTCTATTGTGCAAACACAACTGCATTACATATGCCTGACTGGAAATTTTCAGAAGAGGATCGTTAGGTTAAATTGGGTTGCAAAATGGGTCGCTGCATGAAAAAGGTTGAAAACCACTGTGGTACACAATTGGCTAGCTGATTTCATATATTGCACGCAGGAGTCATTTTGTCAATAAGAGGGTTATAAATAAATTTTAAAAACATAAACGTGATACACGTAAACCTTCAAAATATATAAATCTGTGTAGGAATAAGACATAGGTTTAACTTTCTTCTTGTTTATCAGCAAAATACAATCTAATCAACAGCACTCTTACCATCAAGTCGAGCAAAATGTTAAAAACAAGTTCAAAGGTCTTTTTAACCCCACCATCTTCCGCATTGGCCTGCCTTTCCATCATGTGTTTAAGGTATAAATCAGCCAACATGGCAAACTGTGATGAAACTACATTTTCTTTTCACCGCACAAGTGCATTGGCCTACAAAACTAATCAGGACTTTATCAATTAACGTCATAACTAACACAATTGTTTTGTTACGTCACAGGCTCACATCAGCACATGAGCAAATCAGCATGACTGTGAAACAGTGTCTATTGAAAGAAATCCTTTCTCAGCACAGAATCAGACACTAAGATCTTACAGAGTATATATTTCGCCGACAAAGTAGGCATCATCAGCTCTTATTCAAATAGAATCTGTGAAAAACAGTGTTGCCAACTGGTATATATATAACAAATTTGAAAAATTTGGCATATTTTCAAAGTGCTTGGTATATAAATTTTTGATTTGGTATATATGGAAAATTTGGTATATTTTTGACAGAAGGTTTAGTTGAGTCTTTAAATCAATATATTTGTTATCTTACAAAGCGGAAACAGAGAAAATATAGTGTGGTAAAGCTATATCAAAAGTTTAGTGATGGAAGGAAGCTGGTTAGCGGAAAATAAGACTGGAAAAGAGCTGAGAAGTTCTGAAAATACTGAACTTGGCTTTAGGTATACGATGTTTGTCAGCCAATGCATCCAAAGGTGGGATTGTTGCACATGAGAGCGGCACAAGATTTCGCAAAGGATGACTGATAGAGCTTACATGACTTCTGGCTTGCAAAGTAGTGTTCTGCCGATGCTGTGAATCCCTTCGAACTGTGAAAAGGAAAATTGCAAACCGAAAAGCAGCTATTATACAGCCTAATAATGCGCTGTACCACAAAAGGAATAAAAATGCAGTAGTTGCAGGTGTTGGAAGGTTAAATTTTCTCTTGGTTCAAAATCTGTCACTGCTAAAGTTAAAGAAGTAGAAATTGAGCTTGCAGCATCTTTCTGATGGCCCTGCTCAACAGCAATTGTTGATCATCTACTAAAAGAAATATACTGTAGCAGTAAAACTGGGTTGAAAAGGCAGCACTGAATTGTACGTGTTGTCACAGATATGAATTTGGTATATATTTGGTATATTTTTGGACAAGATTTGGTATATTTGTTGTGAGAAGAGTTGGCAACACTGCTGTGAAAGTGAATGGCTATCACAGTGTGAATCTGAATACAGTAAAATGCGATCTTTTTTCTGACCAACATCCCCTTACCTTTTCATCTCTTTGGTTTACTCTTGGCGCGACTCGCACGCTACATCAATAAATGTTGAAACATCTCTATCGAAAACTTCACACGTAGCTTAACTTCATTTAACCACGTGCAGCTCAACCTCACAACTCATCTTTTACAAAGCAACACTCAAAACTGGACCTTAAGTCGCGTAGCCCAGCCAGCCTCATCTCAACAACTCAAACTCATACAAAGCAGCAGCCATACCCAGCCTATAACTTCCTACTATCTGTTCTGTAGCCAGATTTTAAAAACTTTGCATGGCCTGTAATAAACGGGGTTCAAACACTACATAATCTCAAATTGTGTGAAGCAAAATTTGTTGCTTTCAGCGACATCTCCGTGAGGTAGGAAATGCCAGCATTAGTAAAGTATAGTGTAAACTTTTGAGTGTGTAACATGTTTTTCCACCAGCAGTAATACTGTATCTTCTAGTCACAGCTTTGTCAAGAATTATAAAGTTATTGACATGAGCTGTAACATCAAAACCAGGGGCGGATCCAGGGGGGAGGCGATTGGGGCGATCGCCGCCCCTAAAAATTACGCTCACCATGATTTTTTACCATTCGGAAAACAGCATTCGCGACATAAGGCCATCCTGTCGTCCATTGTTTACACACAGTGGTGTAGTGAATATACTTCATCTCTCTTACCGTAGCGAAGCCGTTATGAGACTTACTACCAAGTATACTGAACCCCCCCCCTAACCATACTGGCTGGATATGCCCCTGATCAACACAGCACTCTTCCAGTAAGAAACATGTCAACTTTATGATCGCCATTGTTTGAAGACCATCAAACGCGAGCATAGAATGAGCGCTACAAAAATTTTGGAAAACGTTAAAATGTTCTTGCATATCTACAATCTTCTTGAGAGGAGTTTTAGGAAAACCTCTATATTTCTTCCAAGGTTTGCAAATGACGTTTTCTTACAAGCTTTTATCAAAGTGCACGTCTTCTTGAATTTCTTCATACAAATTGTGCTGTTTAAGAAACCAAGCTAATGAGCCTCAAAAACGTCAGGTTTTTCCGTTGGGAGAAAATTTAAAGTTTAACATGGAAAGAGAAACAGTGGTCGAATGATACGAAGTGTTGGCGAAGAGCTCTTTGATTTTTACCAACGGTATGGGGCATAAAAGACGACTAAGTCATCTATCAGCTGAAGATATTTACAGTAGGTAGGGTGGTGTTGTTTTATCTTTTTGATCTCTGTAAGACGAAATAGGAATGGAAACTATTTCGAGGTTGTAGTTGTTAATTTAGCGCTCATACTTCACCCTATTTCCTCCAACCTTTCCTGTTGTAGTGGTGTTCTTTTTTCCGAGATTGCTGCGAAAGGAGACGTTTAACAAAGACGGAGATAAGCTTTCGTCAAGGTTTTAAAATTTTGTTATTGAGCTCGCAGTTTTCCGATCTTATCAGGTCATAACTTCTTCAGCAAATTTAAGAGCTCGTCTCGGCACAAATTAACCTGATCCTCAAGGTGTACCCAAAAAATCGCTAACCACATATCATATGTTTACATAACCAGGCCCAGCCCGTTTGGCAAATTGCTACTGTCCTGTTGTAATTGCTACGAGAAAACCTCGCTTTGGCCCAAGTTCTTCAGGAAAGCAGCGAAAGCTCCTTTGACACAGAACGCGAATTGATCTAATCGGGAAAACCAGCTTTATAGAAATTGTCTGTTGCAGTAGTTCTAAACTATTTTTTACCCAAAGATATTCCTAAGTGTGGCCAAAAATAACTAGTTACCTTGGTTTGTCAACTTGTGTGGCTAACAAGTTTACAAATCTTTGCGCATGACATCCGCCGCCTTCAGAACGAGCCTTTCCGAAACCAACCGAGGCATTCCTGGGTAAAACGATGCGCAGGATATAGTTGCTGATCTAGTGTTTCAGGGAAGAGTAAGTTGATATGAGCAGTTCTCGTAAACTCAATGGTAGTCATGATTAGACTGACAGCCGTGGGCGACAGCCAGAAGTATTGCTACCGGAGCAACACTTCTTCACTCAATCCAGTTGTTTCAGAGAGTAACCTAACCTGGGTCCAATGGAGTACTTTGTAAAAAAAACATAGAAACGCTTTCAAACAGTAGTAGCAGTCGCGTCGACTATTGGTAGCCGGTCCTACAGACAACAGGAGACAGGTTTCTATCTTTTGTTCGTATAATTAGGCTCAGAAGAACAACGCAGTATGCAAACAAAGAAAATCACGGAAAAAACGCGGAGAGGCTACATTCAGCCCTGAAAGTTTTTTCAGGCAAAACGAAAGCTGAAAAAACCCCGCCAACATTTGCGCCTCAGCTGTACAGGAATTGTCACAGCGATTCGGTCATGAATACTGACGTCGACGTTCAACGTCAACAAACGAAACGCGAACGGGTTTGCGGACTGCGGAGCCTCCAGTTTTTGAACAAAACACGTGTGTTTTTATTTAAAGTATTCTATTCAGTCGAGAATGTAAAATCGAGTCTTACACAGCTTTGAAGCAAAGGATCTGATTTTCATGTCTTCTGCGTGTGTTAACTGCGATAGGCCATAGTGTCTGGCACAACTTTTCAGACAAACTTTTGGAAACTTTGAACAGATTCCAATGCTTGCCTGAAGTGGATGTTAACACTCTGTCGCACTACCACCGATACGTTCATTCAGTTCGTACTGTGAGAATAAGCTTTGAAACACACAACAAACCAAACACAAACAAGTTGAAGCTTTTACGTTGATCCATCCCAAGTCAGTGATTTTCTCATTAATTGCCACACATGCATGAACAAAACTTTTTCTTATATTCGTTAGCAGATGACGTATAACGTGACTCAGCTGGAAAGGCGTCCATAAACCTTGCGTCAGCAAAATCATTCAAAACGTACGTTCGACGCCCTGGGAGTGCGTTACGAAAAAAACGATAGATTGAAGAAATCAATAATACCTTGGCGCATGACGGAAGTTTGCAGTGTGAATGCAACCAAGAGACATTGACCGGTCCAACAGGCTATAAGCTTGAAGAAAGTCGGCAGTTGTTACCATACGGGCATGAAACCGATTTTGAAATTTGCCCCAAGAAAATTTTTCCGGTCACTTGGCGGTGGTTTTTGAAATAGTTTCAACAAATGTGTTCAAGCACTTGTCATAACCGAACTACAGAACTTGTATCTGACATTCAAGACTTTTCCAAAAGTTTGTTAGCATCCTCTAAAAGACGACCACCGCAAACAAGATACTGAAAAATGCAAAATGCCAATCGTTATTTTTTCGAAAATCTCGGATAAAATCTTTGGTTTCACTGATTAAAAGTCATTAACGCATCCGATATACAGAGGTTGGATGCCATGTCGCAAAATTTACAAGATACGTTAGTCCCTTGTTCAGCCAAGGTCATGTATAAAAGGCTTTTGATAAGTTCGAGAAAGTATTTTAAGAAAAAACCTTATGCGGAAGAAATGATTTGAGGTGGGATGGCCTTGCGCGGCGCAAACATTCGTTTCGTTGAAGAGTTCTCCCGGGCAGTTGCGCTCATATCAGGAATGTTAGCGGTATTTTGTTTTCTTAAAAACTCACAGCTCGTTGACGGCGCGGCGTTGCAGATGAATGTTTGTCGATTGATTCGTCAATCGGCAGCGCATTTTGTTCGCGAGTAAGTCCAACTGTGTGCAAAAAAAGATTGCGCCGAAAGATGAAGATGCTTTCGCCTCCCCCCTTAATTTGTCGCTCGCTGCTGCCACCGTCCGGTGCTTCCAGTGAAGCAGCCGGCTTGGTTTGTCAAAATCAAACACGTCTCTTTACAGTGGCATCATTACACACGCAGCATACAGTGCCATGAAAGGGCAAGTGCAGCGCTACCGCGGGCATGCGCACGAGGCCGATTGTCAGGCGGGTAGAAACGACGCAACGCACTAACACTGATGCGGTATAACAGTCCCAGCCACAACCCTGCCTCGCGCGCTTATACCCTTTCCTTGGCGGCGACCTGACTGCGATCGCCATTTGAAGTGAAAGGGGTCGTACGTTTCACCGTCTTTGGCCGTCTGCCGCAACCGCTCGATTTAAGGCAAAAGCTCACGATGTCTCAGAAAACCAACCAACACAAGGAGAACGACTGTTCGAAGCCACACGTTCCTGTCAAAGCTCGCAGGCCTTCCTCCCCCATTAGCGGGCGTTGTCGTTTTCGTAACAACTTCCACGGTCATGGCCAAATTGTCCTTCAGTTGTTGGCTTCTGAATTTCTTGTGTGAAAAAAACCGGTCGCTCAGAGCCAGTATGTTCAAATCCATGCCGTTTATTTGTGACTTTTCGACCGATGTTTGCGGAGTAACGGATTTTTTGCCAGTTCGTTTCTTTGTTCTCGGTGTCGACGTTGGTTTAAGTTTATTTTCGTGAAATCTTGTAATGGTCGTCACTGTCAAAAAAAAGCACATTATAAGCCACGCAATTAGTAATTCTACCTTGCCGAGTTTGAAACAGTATTACTGTTACATATCTTGTGAAGTAAAAAAACAAGTGCCCGAGTGATTTAGACTGGGGTGTCTCCAAACTGTCTTTGTCCAAGGGCCACATTAGCTATTAAGCAGCAGTCCGAGGGCCGAACATCTCACGAAATGTGATTGTTCCGAGACAAAATGAAGTTTTGTCAAAAAAAAGAGACAAAATGAAGTTGAGCTTCATTGCTGCGCGTTATTTCAGAATCCAGGACGCAAGTAATCAAATATAAAACCAAGTATAAATCCCTTTTAATTAGAAATGGAAACTAAAACGTGAATTGGCTCAAACGTTTACAGCCGTGGAGAAAATAATAATAAAGTTAAATTCAGTTAGAAAAATTATAAGCTGTATCTATTGCGATAAACTTGTGGGGAACGCCAGAGTAAAAACAAGGTTTTGCTCAAATATATCCCCCAAATCCCATTACACACTGCAATTCCAAGTTCAGCTAAAAATTATTCAAGATTGGCGACACCGGTCTGAAAGCTGAAAACGGGTAAAAGACTGCTGCAAACGATGCAACTACATCAAATAAAAAACAACGAATATCATACACTGCTCCCTCCTGGGCTCGAATCTCACAACAGAATTGCGACAAGCAAAATGGAAAAGCATGCCACAATGAATCAATCAAGCAACGAACCACTTCAGTATATGTAATATACCTCGCCAATATATGTAATATACCTCGTAAATGCACCTAACACCAAAGCTATACACACTGTCATCTGATCTGCGTCGAGGCTGTCTGAGCTGCCTGAGGGCGGAACGCACGCTGGTGTCCGCGGGCAAGAGCGACAGCACGCGGTGTCGGCCGGTGCCGTTGCCCGCGTCGACATCATCAACCAAAACAGCATTGTCGAGATTGCTACCTGCATGCGGCGTGTCGTCGTCGTACTCTGGCTCGCTTCCGCTCATCTGAGCGGATCCTTCGTCAGCGCAGTCGTCTTCGTCGTCGCAAGGCGTTCGCGACGTGTTCGCGGCCGCCTTTGTGATGAAATAAGCGCGATGGAGAAGCGCGCGCGGAATAGAGTCGTATCCGTTGCGCAGGAGCAAAATCTGACGAAAAAAAACGAAATATTATGGTGAAGTTTGGAAATGTTTTTTGAAAAAATTTAAAGACCATCGCAAAATATAATCGCTGAATATGCATGAAAATATAGAAATGTTTGAGATCTTTATGAAGCAAATTTTCTGTTTTATCGTTAGACTAATGTAGAACTGCAAGTGAACTTCTTGTGCACAGCTGGTTTCACAAAGAATAACAGCGTGCTTGGCAAAACCAACGGACAAAGAAATCGGAAAAACATTTTGGTTGTTTTTTCAAAAAAAGCGGTTCATGATTGTGTGTCTGTTGTAGATCAATTTCGAAGCATTTAGTGCCGTGTTTCCCAACCTTTTTAGGCTTACGGTACCCTACAGAAGGGAAATATTATTTGAGGCACCAAGTGGCGAACCCATAGCAATTTGCTTTAAGGTTTGATGACATTTTGAAAATGTATTTTTTAATGATGTGTTTAAATCGCATTAGCTCGCGGCACCCATGAGTGTTGTAAATGGCACCTCGGTTGGGAACTACTGATGTAGTGGGTGCACTTTCTGCCGGCGTTGATTGATGTGTGCAAAAGTGAAACTAAAGTTGCAAGGCGCTGATTTAATTGGGTTCTCAGTGACACAACCCCATCGAACATATGACAACAATCCGTTCAGGACAACGTTTCTAAACTGCATTCCGCGGCCATCTTCAAAGTGTTCCGCCGAACAATAAAAAGGAAACATTGCAAGTTCATTTGACTCCTTTCGTCATGTACTGGTGTTAAACTATGTCTTAATGAGTGTGAATCCTACTGTCAGCTTCTCGTGTGTATCGCTTATTCCCTTTCAGAGAGAAGAGATTTCGGGACTAGTTAATTAAGCAGGGTCTAGAGTGGAGAAAGTTGTTTTTAGTGAAAGACGTGTGTTTAATCATTAACCTTTGATGTTTCAGAAGTCGTTCAACCTCATTAAATAAATGTTATTAAATTTTACTTCCGTTTCATGAAAAAGAAACTTATAAGTAGGCTACTTATCAAAATTATTAGAAAGCTACAAGACGAAAACTAGCAATTACATCAACATCACTGGTAAGTTTGGCTTTGCTGGTTGTTCTGCATACATATTTTAGTAAGTTGTCTTAGGCTTCATACCAGCGACCTCTACAATTAAATCCCTCCCCCTAGATCACCCCCTAAATACGCCCTTATTTCTTGGTGTTCAATGAAGTGAAATTAAAAGATTTGATGTTCCGTGGCAAAAAAACGTTTGAGAAGTCCTGTATTAGGAATGCAGACCGAAAAGTGCTGGTCAGATCAGAACACAGTTTGAAAGCTGCTTGCGCTTATTCAGAAGCGTAACCTCTTTCTGTTTGGATTGTCTTTTTTAGTTTTTATTTTTGAATACCTTGTTAAGGAGTGTGGGTTAATCGCGAAGCAAGCCAGCTTGTTGCTATCAACTTTTTTATGGGCAGCGAACGACCTTCAAGTTTTTACCCTTTGCCACCAAGTAGTCAAAAGTATCAATCGCCTGACTGACCAGAAAAGGTAGGCAGGGACGAAAAAAGACAACGTCGTGAGCTCCAAGGAATATGGACGTTGATGGTTACAGTCATTAAATATCAATGTCGTCTGCCGTCAAACAAAACAAGAAAGCAGCTGCTGAGACAAGCTGATATATGAGTACCAGTTGTGAACAGGTGTTTCAAGTTGAACCAAAATTTTCGAAAACATCTAAGGCGACTGCTGACAGCGCGCAAGCAGACCACGTCGCAAGCCCTGGCCCTGTACGCTCACTGGTCAGTTCAACTATCACGTGCACCGGGCACCGCCTCAAGTCACGTGACTGTGCAAAGCAATGCAGGATAGGACTGCGTTCGCTCCGGCGCAGCGCAATGGACCGAGTCTAGCCTTGCCAAGCTTTCGTGGCGTTGATACAGACGCGCGTTTCACAAAATGAACGCAGACGAATGCGAACCTGCAACGCGGGAAGTTGCAGAAAAGCATTTTGAGGAAAAACATCAAATTCATGAATCGACCGGGAGATGTCGTCAACGATTTCAAAATCGTATTTTCGAATTTCAGCAGTTGCTCGAGATGCTTTCAGGCGTTGTGGCAACAATTACTAAGTTTTTTTTCTGAGTATGATTGCCGGCTAGCGTTCATCATAGATTGTTACTAGGTCCACGATTGCCATGACAATCTTCTCGGGGAACAAATCTCGCTTAAAAGCGACGAGCTGTCGTTTGCAGTCACGAAAAATAATTTCTTCGTTGTTGCTACTTCTCAGTAGAAAAAGGGACGAAGGAGTCCACATGTGACGTTGAGATGGCAAGACATACGTAAACAAAGCTGAACAAGAGAGTCTGGCTGAAAACGTTTTCTTTTGTTTTTTTTTTATTATTGGGGAGGCATCCAAATAAATTCTCAAACTTTTCTAAGGACAGCCTTATTCACACAACTCATAAAAAATTATTAGTTCATTTGACACCACCAAAAAGAGCTGCATCAGTTTTCTGCAAGAAACGTATTTCCAATAAATACACGCTCCACTGATATATCTATCAAGGGTAATAAAAATCTCAGTGGTCTGTATTCCTAGTACAAAAGTTACGTTTTGAGAATTTTAGACACTTTTTAAAAATCTAGACAGTGCTAGCCGACTACTAAAATATACAACAGTTCCAACTGTCAGAAAATTATGGGTTGGAGTGCTGAAAAATGGATGGACGTGCTGGATAAATTTCTAGCAACAGCGCAAAAATTGAAGAGAATCATATCTGTTAGGCTTGAAAACAGATTACCAGGATTGAGTGCATGCGCGGCTCCAGCTTTTGTCAAATTATGGTCCAATGGATGGTTTGTTTTGCAAATTTGAATGGTGCAGAAACGGCTCTAATGCTTGGGAGTGCTTCCTCCTTTCCACGTTTGGAATAAAGGCTTTCCAGTAGCGGATTAAGGGGGGGTTGACTGGGCCACAACCAGCAGCCTCAATCCCTTTTTTAGCCTATTAACGACAGTTCTGTACATGGCTCCTTTTTAAGTTTCAGCCAGTGGCATCATACAAACGTCATCCGCCTATGGGGAGTTCCTTTGGAAAAACAAATGACACTGACATCCCGCTATTCCTCACTTAAGATCTTCCTACGGTTAATCCCCTTGTGGAGAATGTTTGAGTAAACTTTCAAAGCATTTGCGAGATACCAATGCGGATCTCCAATGCGCGTTTCCTATGCGCGTCTCCAAGACAGCAATGCGATTCTTCAACCTTTGGCAAAAATTTGGTTTTTGAAAACTGCTCGAAACTTACCTTAGAACTAATTCTCAGATGCTCCACAGCATTTTGCGCATCAGATCCAATCCCGGTAACTTGCATCTCAGGGTTACCGAGCTGCCCCTCTAATCCTTTGCTCGGCACCGGTTCTGTGTATCTGAAAATAAACAGCTTGTGTTGGATTGGCGAAAAATGGGCGAGTCCAAAATATGATTTTACTCTGAAATTTACACTTTGCTTTAAAAAGTTTGCGATGAAGTACACGATTGTAAAATCCAGAGTAAGATTTGAAGTTTTCGCTCTAAAAAGCTTCGTATCAGTGTCCAAGTTGGAAAAGGAAAAGAGTTGAATCTTCCCGAGTGAGCCCGATGCGTTTACACATCACACTATCGCCACAGCCACGACCTCGTGACCTTCTTAAGCACCGCGTCAGGCCTGCAACTTGTCACCGATTAACTTGGATGTACTTAGAACGATCAAAGCGCACGCGTGTGCGGTTGCTTCATGTACTGTGTCGTCATACAATACTAAAATGTTTTCTCTTTCAGTCGAAAGACCAAACGTGAAGAAACCTTCGATAACGCTGCAAAAAAGAATTCAGACAATGAGTCCTCGTGAGGATACTACCGTTCCCGCCTCATTCGACGTGGACCGTCTGTTGGCAATGTCTTTTGTTTTCGTTGATTTATAACGCAAAGCGTGGCAATCTCTAAACGATTTCGAGGGCCCTACAATTATTAACAAATTGGCACTTGTTTTGCTTGAGAGGAGAGCCTCTTTAAAGGTAGATCCGCATTGTATTCTTGTTGCCAACAACTGGATTTGAAAATACCGCGTACTTTTGATTGATCTTTGAATGGCATTGCAGCAAGATATACGTCGGCGTGATCAACAAGCAGTTTTTCACTAACACAATCGCCCGCAGAAAACAAAAATTCCATTCGGCAATTCTCGGTTGATCTCGTTGCGACGCGCCGGGCAAGAGTCCCGGATGCACCGCAATGCGTGCAAATAAATAGGCGATAGTCTAAAAAGCCCTGTGCTCTCTCCTCTGTGATGTAAGAATTAACAGCAGTGATGGACAATATAAGAATGATCAGCGTACACGTTCTTGAGAGAAAAGTTTGTTGCAATTTATTTGTGCCCCCAGGCACAAATAAATCAATTCAACTTTGTTTTCAGTAACTCAATCCTGACGTCATCAGTCTGTCGTAGGTGACGTATTTTATGGTGCCTCCCATCGTTGTTTAGCGTTATTCATGCATTGCTATTCATTAAAATACTCTAGAATAATTTCAAAACAACTCGATTTGAAAAAATGCCACCAAAGACAAAGTATCGACACACAGCAGTTATGAATCGAATTTTTTGAAAATGATCGCGTCCAGTCAAGTACCTGTTGACAATCTTGGCCCCATTCCAGCAATCATCCCGTGAGGCGACCGCGAAGCCGTCGTCGTCGTCGCCGCATAGTTTGTCCGGCAGAGTTTCGTACAAAAACAGAGACGCATTCAGTCGGTTGGCGAATCTGCAACAGGCGAAAATTTACGCTAAACAGCAACGCAATCGTGGCAGCATCTGGAAAGCAGCGCTACGACGATGTTGCGAATTTGCAAGTTAATGTTTCGCTGCTCGCGCATGCCGTCGTCACGCTTATAAAAACGTCGGTAATCAAGCGTGACGTAACACTGAACAAACAAACGTAGGCGTTGTTTTTTCGAATAAGTTCTGCATTTTTTGAAGCGCGACATCTTTAAATTCCAACAAGGCGCCGTTTGCTATCGCCGAGCGCTGTCACGGTATCACGCCGGTAGGTGCCCCGCTTTGGCGTGTCAAATTTTCCGGTAAACACTGCGAACGGCGCCAAGACTTGACAGTGGAAAATCGATATATTGAGAGCAGTGAGTCTGGTAACTTGCCGTGACCGAAATGATCGCCGCTGCTGTTCAGATGCAGGATCAGCTTAGTGGTTGGGGAGGAAAACCGGAACACATTGATCAAGGAAAGTAATCCTTTTTTTGAAAATACCCAAAAGAAGGCGTTTTCATGCCGCAGACAGGGGTCTCATCAGTGGGCCATGACAAGTCAAGGACCGCACGTTTCAAAATCGGGAGGTGCGCTTTAAGACACAACATACAGACACCAGGGTTAATAAGAACAAACAAATAAATGTTCGTTTTCTAATTTGGTTTCTGCGGCCGGGCAGAGCCGCGTAAAATGCAGAAGGGCAGTATGCTGCAGACGACAGTTTGCACACGCAAATCTGACACGGGGGGGTTGAGATGCAGGTTGGTAGAAGAAAGCAATCATGTCCTGATGCCTCGTTTTTTCAATGACCACAGCAGTTTAGTGAATTGCACGCAAGTTTTTTGAAATTTTCATTTTTTTTATCGCGACATTCAAACTAACTTGCTTTAAAGCAACTGGCGGCAGCGGTATATTGCAACAGCTTTTCTGACGTTTTTAGAAATAAATTAATCGCCCTTACAAACTTGCTTAATGCCAAATTTCAAACAGTGCTTAAAGTTTCCGCTAATGTTTTAATAATGCCCACACGCAACCAAAACCTGCAACTTCACGCTTGAGTGCTCGTCGCAAGATCGAAATGAACTAAGGAAAATTTAGGTTTTCGTTGGAAAATACTGTGCAGCTAGTCAGCTTCCGTTGGTTTTAATTGCATATATTCACACACATTTCATTTGGCGATAAGTGTTGATTTCGTTGCAAAAGAATGAAGTCCACTCGTAGCGTAGATCTTGCGCAATTGTGATGCAATAAACGTTTCCCCTGAAAAGCAGTTTTAACGGACTGGATGCACATACCTTCGGTTTCACAAATGGAAAACACAAAGCTAATGAGTGCTTTTAGCGTATATCCCGGTCTTTTCCGAGTGCAAAATGGTGTTTAAAGTTAAAACTTTGTGTTGTAAAGAAACCGCTCGGCACAGCCTTCCACAAAGAGCGTTAAGCTCTTTTGTTTCGTTGCTTTTGTAACCTTTACAACCCGCCAATCGGCTCGCTAGCCTTTCGGCTGGTATCGCATTTCGTCCGCTCAATCAACAAAAACACCTCCGAAGCGTCCAAAGCTCTCGTTAAATCCTTTCAATTACAAAACGTCGGTCAACAAAACCGCAATGACACTGATGAGGTCCTGTTTGATAAACAGCCTTTACTGTGCCGCTGCGCTCAGCGAAGCTATTCAACATCTCTCGAAGTTAATTGCGCGAGGCGATATCCTTTGTTAGTGACGTACTGGTCAAACCAAACGCCGGGGACATCGTTCGCGAAATCTGTCCATCAATGCAAGGTTCGCGCAGAATCCTGGTTAATTTTCTTTGGTCACAAAACAAACAACTTGGCCTTTTTGTTTTCTCGTTCCCCCGGTCGGTTCCTTCCTCTTTTCGCACTTAATTCAATTGCGACTCGTTTGAAGTGCCTTTGGCGTGGCACCCAGATCTACGAATAAAAACCGACCCCACAGAACCAGCCGTCCGCAGCAGGCGCAAGCTCTGCCAGCGGCAGTGACGAGATACTCGACAATTCATCACCGACGCTTTTCAGGTTCATTTTCGCCGCGAATATAACTTGCTTTGTAAGCGTTTCTTCAAAAAGCGTTGTTACGACTTTGCAAAACCGCCACCACGATATACACGCTGCCGCGATTTATATAAAAATAAGAAACAAATCACCAGTAAAAGCAAAGTTATCTCAATGAAACCATGCTGTCTGCAAGTAATTATGTCGATATTCTTGTGATATAGCAACATTTGTTTAACTGATCCATCGGCAAACCTATACTGTTTCGTGTAGCTCGCTTGAGTTGTTTTTTTTTCTCATCTGGTTTATTATTTCATCACAATACGTCGTGTGTGGCCTTTGTGCTCGTTGAGCGAGGCAGAACCCAGCGCTGGTCTTCAGCCAATGCAAAACTCTAGTTGTTATTAAATTGGCTACAAGGGCGAAAACGATGGCAATTTAAGGAGCTTTGGCAAGCAGATATGCTAGGGGCATTTTTGATTGCTGTCCAGTCACGATGAAAATGCATCCGCTCTGGATGACGTCCGACTTTTAAGGTAAAGTTTGAGAATTATCGGATGTGTCCAAAACAGTAGTGCTGTAACTTATTTCCACAAGGTTCATTTACAAGCCGTAGTCTATGCAGGATCAAATGCAAGAGGACCTTGTGACCTTCAGCTGACCTCCGCGGTACTTCAGTTAAAGAACTGAAATGCAGCTTTCTCTACAAGTTTTTGTATCACTCAGAAAAGAAAACAAGATGACCCCGTTGCCATCTGTCTTCTGTGGACAGAGGATGACACCGCTTATTGTAAAACCGTCGACCACGAAACACAAGGAAACATATTTTTGCGCTAACCTTAACATTTTGGCGTTCAGGCTCTCATCCACTCCCCCGCCAAACATGTCCACGTAATCGATTTCCACTTCCTCTGTGATTTCGGAATGATTGACGGAGATCATAGGAGGCGAAATGGGCACAGAGGAATCGCGGAGGACGGCGAAAGGGGGGAGGATTCGGTTCCGTCCTCCAAGCTGAGATGGCGACGCGTTCACCACATTTCGTGGACGGATCGCCGCGTCGATGTTTCTGAGGCGTCGGTTTCTTCTTTGGTGCCGTCGTTCTGACCCCCCCCTCCGCGACTCGGATGATTTCCTTTTCGTTGTCGAAGCTGCGTTCAGTTGTTGGTGAAACAAGACACACATGGCGATTTTTGGTACGTTCGCGGCAGGCAGAAGGGCTGATGTTTCATTTTCGTTCTGAGCGCCAACATGTTGATGTAGAAAACCTTTTATTTTACTGCAGTTGCTTTCGTTTCACATGAGAGGACATTAGATTCGACCAAACAATGTGTTGGGGAATGAGTTATTTGAAAAAGTTGTCTTGAGCAGCTCTTTACCAGAAGATAATTACGATTGACGATTCATCTAGTTTTGATGGAGAAATTGTATTGTTCACATCGACTACCTCAGAAAACAACGACATACTCCAAAGGTCGTGAACAATTCCGAAAAATTGTTGACAAACCCAAAAATATCCAAGGTTAAAACTCGCCGCTCTGCGGTCAATGTTTAAAAGATTTCTGGTGTTTCTCACAATAGGAAAAGGGGGGCCACAAATTGGAAGGTGATTTCGTGCCTGTTCGTTACTTACACAAGGCTTCGGTGGTGCCCCTGCATATTTTACGGACGTAAGATTTTGCTTCGTATAACGTTTGCGTGTCAATACAGTTGACAAAATTTTGCGATGGTCAGAAATAATTAGTTTTGCACGATTGTGAAAAGACCTTTATGCATAAAACCCCTCGATGTTGCTGCTTAAACGCTGCGAAGATCCGGCGTTGGAAGCGAACAAATCATACCATGCCACGGGTGTGTGGTGAAACGCATAAAAATGTGATTGGCAGCACGATATCTTAAACGAAAGCGTTAATTCTGGAAGACCTTGGCCAACTAACATTTGTGCCAACTGCAGGACTCTCTTGTATGTTATTTTCAAGTTGCATTTTTCAGCCAACAACATGTTAAAACAGCAACGACCAACATAAGTTGAAAGAATGCGGAAAACGCTTAGTCAGCAAGACAGAACAAGTAAATTTACTGTAAACGCTTAGTCAGAAAAACAGCACAAGTAAATTTACTGTACCAGCACAGCGCCACCGTGGAACGCAGGATAACAATATAATCAATTTATTGATTGAAAAGAAAACGCCAAGAAAATTAAACTGTTCCCGTCCTCTTGCGGACCAACGAAGAGCTATCGATCATACAGTAAGTACGACACTCACCTAAAGAGCGCTTGCCAATTGTCTTCGAGAAGCACATTTTTCCGACCTGTGTGAATAAAGAAAAGCAATTTGACTCATTTGTCAGCTGCACGTTAAGGCTTTGTGTGCCATTTACTTCTTACAAGAGTTTCAATAATTTTTCTTTCGGTTTTCAAGTTGTGACAACATGTCGTATAGGAATTCACAGCTGGTGCGGGCCGTCAGCAATTTGAACACTTTTGTCGCGACCTTCAAGAGCAATTTTTAAAACCTTCGCGCATGTTTTTCAAATGACCCTTGCAGTGTCACCAAAGGTCATGTGAAAGCGCTCTCAGGCACTTGAGCGATCTTGGCATTGTTCTAGTTGCTCATGAACGGGCTGCTTTGTAGAAAGCTTTTCATGTAAAAATAGTGTCCTGAAAAAGGCAACTGACGCATCGCTACCCCTACTGTTCTGGTTTAAAAGCATGACACTCGGAGCCTTGCAGAAGTGTTACGGTCAATTTCAAATGCTCATTTTTAGAAACTGACGTAAACGACAGAGATGTTTAATTTTGACTCCTGACACTTGCACAAAAAGACTACAACTCTAAGACAGAGTTCGCTTGAAACATCTCATGGGAATAAAACCCTGCGATGATTTTGGGTTTTGTAAATTTGCTTCAAAAATATCATTGCATGGAATAAATCGTATGTTATGTGTGTTTTTATTCAGTAATATTTGTTAGTCAAGTCTCATGACGGCTTCGCTACTGTAAGAGAGATGAAGTATACTTCAGAACACCGCTGTGACAAGACAATGGACGACAAAATGACCTTATATCGCGACTGCTGTTTTCCGAATTTTACAAAATCATGGTGAACAATGTCACTTTCGTAGGTTTTAGAGGGGGCGATCGCCCCCATGGATCCGCCCTATATTCGTCGTGAAGCGTATGAGGATCCAGTTACTTTTGTTGCCAAACAACAGCAAGATTGCCTCAAACGTTTTTCAAGAAGAATCATTAACATCTGATATTGAAAAAGAAATCCGTGGCCAGGGGACAAAACCCAGCATATTTGTTTGAATACGCTACTTATAACCGTGCTAGCTTGTAAAGAAAATAACAACTATTGATTTCACAATAATATTTTGAAAACAGTGGCATCTTCCGTAAAACCGTGAAAGTCCTTTGACTAAGACAAAAGAGCACTTAACTCAACTGCCCAGGGCAAGTGGATGGGATAAACTGGCACCCGTGAATGTTTGATGAATTGCGCGGCGACAACAACAGAATCGGTGGCACCAGCCGAATCATTCCGTGATTATTTTGCCAACAGACGCGCATTATCCAATGATCCTTGCAACTCCTGTTTCGCTGACTTAGTTTTGGCGGCGTCACGCATTGTTTGCGCCGTCGATCAACCGTGAACGTTCGGAACAATGACCCGGTGACGCGCGCGTAATACGACGTATGACGCTTCAGCTATTGACGGTTTTGCGAAGCTGGCCAGCTGCGGCAGGATGTCATTTACCCAGCCGGCTTACTGCCAACCAGGCAGCAAGCTATGATCAGGCGTCACGCTAAAGATCAAAGTCACGAATAGTGACCCGATGAAAACATCGCAGTTCAGTTATGGGGCGTGGTTGAGATGCTTGTGATAACTGCCCGAGAAGCGGTAACGCCAGCTGCAAATCATCAAAATACGTCCATGTTGCTTTAAGAGCACACGAGTTGCAGAAGCAATTCGTTTCCTTTGGTTCAGTTGAAAGCTGTTAGCTCGTAAAACAACAAACATTGCCGGTTTCGAATGATCCCGGGACGGACAACTGGAAGCAGGGCCGCGAAAACCTGGCTGCCTGGGATACACCCTATTGAGGCCTGTGGCGTGCTATCTTGCGCAGGCCCGATAGTGGTGACGCATACAGGCAATAAGGGCGCACTCGATATAAACGATGCCACTAACTAGCAGGGCGCAAAACCCGCGAGGTTAACCTTCATCGAACTCAAAGCTGCGTATTTTGAAACAACCAAGCTATGTAGATATTGATGGAGACGCGCCAAGCTATCTTTTACAAAAAAACATTGCTTGCTTTAGTTTGCTTGCCTTGCGCCACAACCTTATAAGGTTTTTCGCTTACATACGATGTTAGTAAAGACAGACCTGTTGGTTACGACAGGAAGTCCTAATACAGTGATAGGTAAGGTTGCTGTCTCTGTCTTTGCTGGCCATTTTCATGGCCCACGGGCACTTTTTCAGGCCAAATTTTCTCAGAACGAACCGAGCGAGAGAGTCTTTTTTCGTTTTTTCGGGAACGACGAAAATGAAGGTTTTGACGCCAATTTTTGCGTAGGAGGGTTTTGCTTTCGTGGGTCATTTTCAGCAAATATTCATCGGCCATCGCTTTTTTCTTCGTGTACCACGATTGGCCCATCGCTGTCCTGAACATTAGCTGCGCAATGATCGTACAACGCTGTCAACGCCGTCTTGCCATCAAAGTGGAAGTCCAGTAAAGCGTTAACGGGAGGTGGTTAGGCCGCGACCGGCTTGATCGAATGACATGCAAACCGAAACCAACACTTGGACAAAAGTATTATCTGGTTGTTTGCGTGAATACTCAGAGATGCGCAGCGGCGATTGATGATTGATATGCTGGATAAACTTGGGTGCATCGCTGGAGAATTCTTGCGATGAAAAATACTGGCATTTTTTCAAAAATGAGTTTTTAGCATTCCGTTCCGTGTTCACCCTTAAGTCAAAATCCTTTTAGTTCCTTTTGGCTGCACTGATTCAAAGAAAGTTTCATCCATATTTCCATCATACACGTTAACTCAAAACATCATGAAAACTTAAAGCAAAATCTTAAATATGGAAATGTACTGCGATTTGGACAGAGAGAGAATTGACGTAAGCGTACAGTAGGACAATATACGATATTTGCAACTGCAACTTGCACCTCGTGCATTTTCACATGTCGCTTCAACGAAACGTGACATTTGCTCAGAAAATTCAATACCTTTGGCGGGACACAAGAAAAACGTAACAGCAGGAAATAATGTGGAAATTGTAAGGAAAGTTTTTGTCCGAACTGTTGAGCAGTCCAGTGATAAGAAAGTACGCGGTTAATCTACTGAGCATAAAAAATTTGTGTAAATTTGTTATCAGGAAGGGATACGGGCTTCTACAGAAATCTTAGCCAAGCAAACACGTGGTCGGGTTCCAACCTCGTCTGCACCGTTACTGAACAGCAACGCAAAAAGAGAACTTACCGATCGTACGGTGGACTTGGTGAGGCGGACTTTTATGGCTGTTGCTATATCGTTGACCACACTCTTCAAGGAGCTTTGAACATCCGAACCGTTATCGGACGCTCGCTTCGCGGTTATGATCAAGGCAGAAACGTAGTGCTTCCAGTACAAGTCCATCTCTGACATTCCAACCAGGCACCTGCACCGCACAGCGAGATACAGTTCGTTGAGCGTCTCGCGCACGTTCGGCAGCAGCTTCCCAAGTCTGTTGTCGCTGAAGCGCTAATCGTCGACGGAATTAGAAGAGCGATCAAAGCGCGCAGCGTCAACTGAGGATTACGTCCATCACGCGAGCAGGCAATTGATCAGCACACTTCTTCCTTTGCCTTGCACGAGTATATTTGCTCGCAGGGCGTAGAAGAGGTGAGTTGCTGTGCGTGAAGCGAGCATCAGTGTTTTGCCGATAAAGATCAAAACGCCAACACAGTGGAAGTTTTTCGGTCGGCGCTTTGGACTACTCTTCCTAACTGGAAAGACTACAGTTCAAACGTCGCGGCGTGATAGTAAGACCGCGCTTCCATGAAGTACACAGAAAATCAACCCATTCGTCAGACATGCTCTGAGATTAGAAACCATTAAAAATATTTGAAACGAGTATACGTAACTTCGTCTACCACATGGTGTTGGTCGGTCAAGTTGACTTTATTCAGTAGCGTCGTGCCAATAGGGTCCCGGGAGGCTCTACAGGACCGTAGCCATGGGAGGAGCATTCGGGGGCAGTGCCCCCCAATTTTCTTTGCCCCCTCAAATTTTGTTGTGCCCAGGAAAATTTGTTTTAGAAAATACATCAAACTAAAAATTTTTCCCCCTAAAAATGTACTTTTCACCCCAAACCTTAAAACCCGGCTACGGGCCTTGCGCTCTGGGTCCTCACTGTTTGAACAAAATGATATTTTTCACAGCTTTGGAGTACGAGACGTTTGTTCTGTGCCTGGTGATTTAGTTGGTAGTTGCGGTGTTCAACTTCGATGACTCTTTCTTTGCTTTACACGTCGAAACGCGTGAAGAAAGTATAAAATCATTTTCACATATTCTAGACCTTTTCTGAAGCTCTAACCACATTGATCTAGGCTAGGGTCGGTCATGAATCATGTGTGGAAAGCTAGAAAGCATTTTGTTTCCTATTTCAAAAATTTAAAGCCTATTAGAGCGAAACGCCACGTGTTCTGCCAGCGAGTCGATGATTCTTGTTTTTTCGCAGTTTCTGATTGGTTGATATGAATGTCTATCAGGCGTAACCGGATTATTTTTTGTGTACAAAGACATGACGGCATTTGTCATCCTTCGATGACATCATCATAATAGGATTTGAATTCTTTTGCTAAGACGGCCAATTCAACAGCAGACCCTACTTTGAACCAGTTAAGGTCAAGCGATGTTTCTGAGAAGTGTCGTTGCGCCAACCAGAGCACTGCAGAACTTTCACTCAGCAGAGCATTCCCTTACTCCCTATTTTGCTTTTCATTTTTCCACACTGCCCAACATTTCATTCAAAGCCCACCCCCTAGTTTCTGTAGGTCTACAATATTTTTGCCCTCGAGAAAGCTTAAAGGGGTAGTTGACGCACAATTTCACAGGCCCGTGGTGTGAAGAAGTAGTACGAGTTGTGAGACTTCGGTTTGTCGTTTTCAAATGTCAATGATGTGCGTCAGGAACTGTTGCGTTAAGCTGGGAGTTTACTTCATAGTGATGCAAGGTATGTGTTCGAAGATTACAGGCCTTTTTCATAATAAGAACCCGCAACTATTTGCAAAGTCTTTTTTTTATTATTTGATTGTTTGTACCAACAAATGGATTATGTGTAGAACATACACGCTCCGAAGCTCTCTGCGCCAATCGACGTCTCGTTCACTTCGGCAAAGGTCAATCAATAACACGTGAAAGCTGAGATCAGTACAAGCATGCAACTCAACAACACTCAAGCATCCCGACAGACCGCAGAGTTAACGCAAATAAGTAAGAACCACCCTCTCAATGGCGTCGCAATCAACTACTATCCTAAGTGTATGGAGTCGAGCGGCTACCTTCAGGTAATAAAGTGCGTGAAATTGCTACGAAAGTAAAACCAACACGAGCTTGAGCTTCCTTTTTTTATTTGGTTTCTGTTTGTTTTGGCGTGTTGTTTAAGCTGCAACATCAAAGGTCTTCGAACGCGAAATATTCAAAACAAGAGACTGCTTCGGCAGCAGGCAGTGTTTGCTAGTGGCTCGTTAATCTTAAATCAAGTCTTCCGCTCATGACCGCAAAGTTTGTTTTGTTCAGACCAGTAGCTGGGTGTTCATTAAAAATGGCGATCATTCCAGAAGCTGCGAATCGAAATTGTGACGTGCAACCTTACCCCCTTACGACGTTTTGGCAAAGACCGCGACAGGGCCTTATCAACGTCAGGCCGTAGCAGTGCGAGCAGTATTGCATTTTCGCAATGCCCTCGCGGCATTCTCTGCTGTTCACTGATTTTTCCGCAGACTTCACTGCATCCAGACCTGTCAGCACAGCCTGCGAACAGCAAACACCCTTGTGAGTGACCTTAATGCGCCCACCTAACCGCAGAACGCGATATTCATGTATGCTGCCACGTGACCTACCTGATAAAACGCCATGGTCTCGTTGATTGCTCCGAGTAGTCGTTCTTTTGCCGAGGCCGACACTTTCCGAAAGACTTCAAAGTATTTGTAATTTCGGGAGACGCAGTCGGCTTCTGCGCGACTAAGTAGAGGTTTGCGCGCGTCGCGTTTGTAGGTCTGGGCGAACAAAGCGCCGAACGTCCTGCGAATTTATATATTATAAGCGGTAAAACGTTAGTTACATTTACGCGACGGAGCTACCGCAGACCCTTCCGTGCGATAAGCATCAGACCCAATCGACACAGACGAAAGAAACCCGAAATTTGTGGGAAACAGTATTTTCGCTCAACCGCCAAAAATTTTGCACGAAAACTGAAGTTTCTTTTCGAAATTTGCCGGATATTTTTATTCATTAGGCAAATATTGATATGTTCACTTGACAGCAAGCATACTTTGACCAACAAAGTAATGAGCAACCTTAGTCGTATTTTCAAATTCATGGCGTCCGAGCATCTTTCAAATATTCAAAATCTCGACGATATTTTTGCCTGATAGATCTCATGCTTCCCAACAGCACACAACTTTCCGACTATTCCGTAATGGCAGGTGACCCCCCTGCTCCGGACTGTTACGATTGCGACGTGAAGTTGTGCGAAGAAAGGATTCTCCCAAACCCATTCGAACGACTCGACACGGCTCTGAGTAAACTTAGACATAAATGGCGCTCAACACACCGCTCGGAGAATGAGAGTGATCCGCACCACGACCCTCCCTTTATCCCCTCAAACAAATCGTTTAGCATCTCAGTATAAACAGCAAATAGCAAACCTCGTCCAACGTAAATAAAATGTGTTACGTTTCTAATAAGTCCCAAAGTGGTTTTACCACAAAAAGAAAGTTAGGCCAAAATTTAGTTTGTTTATTTCATTTGACTTTGAAAAATGCTATAAAATCTGCGAAAATGCAAGATGAAGGGGTCATGTGGGTTTGGCAAAATAACGCGGCAGTTTTTCAGGTAAGGTCCAGGACAAGAGGTTTGACGCAACATTTTCCTTAAACTAAGCAATTCTTGAGCGAAGTCATTTTGTTTGGTTTTCTGATTTCCACTCTGCTGCTTAGGACATTACAGAACGCTAGGGCGTCATACGTAAACAAAGCACATTGTTGTTTGGTGCTTCACTGCTCTTTGTCTCCAAACCAGGTTTTGTTTATATGCGTATGCACGAAGTCGGGTAATATGACGCATTTCTTTTCAAGCAAGGCAACAGAGAATTTCCGCACTTGGAGAAGTTGTAAAAAAGCGCAGCACCTAAATGCGAACAGGAACATTCCATTTTTCTTTCATGAGTCAAGAGCCGGACAGCAGGTAACAGTTGCATGCCGTATGCCTCGCACAGGGCGAATGAGGACCGCGATCAATTTTCCGGTAATCCCGTTAGTTACGGACGACTCCGTCATATCGTAACCGCAGAGTTGCAGTAAGAATGCCGCTGAATGCCGCCAGACAAAGTCCCCACTGCATCACTCTGTGTCTCGTGTCAGCGCCAGCGGAGCAAACCTTCCGACTTTGGTTGCTGCCACTGCCGTGAGGTTAATTGAGCAGAGGAAATCCAAATTGCTTTGAAGATACTTGCGTTATATTAAAACGTAATGACCCAAAATCAGACGCAGGGTTTTTGGACGACAAGGAATGGATCCTCTCAAAAAGGTTCAAAGAACAATATTAAAGTCTTACGAACAGTTCTTTGGCTTCGCCGATCAATCTTTTAAAATCTTTAAATAACTGAGAAGACCACATGAGTGGGATTTTGAAATAATTTGCAGCTTACGAGGCTTTCATCTTAACTTGCATATACTGACATTTTCCGAGAATCGTTAAAACTCACTATCCATCAAATAAAATCGGATATGCTCGTCTGCGCGTTAGGTTACGCTTTCAACTGCACAAACCCAGGCGCGTAATATTTGATGGTTATCAGCCAAGTCTACCCTTTCTTGCGATCTATCCAAAAATGTCGGATGTCCCCTCGGAGACATCGCCCGACTCCACCGTATCCAAGCAAGAATAGCGGGGACAGATGCGGAGTTGTAAAAACCTCCATATAATCTTAATCTGCAACTCTACTTCATGCAGGCAGGTCGAAGAAACACTCGGGACTCTCTGATGCAAAAACGTTGGGCTACCGAGGGCTATGTCTACTGCGCAGCAGTTCCGTTGCTTGAGAATCCGATTTTTGCTAGTAGAGGTGGTTTCAAAGCCAACCCAAGAAGGACTGCTTTTAGCGAAAAACACAAGTGCAAATGCCATGAATAACTTGTTTGTTTCATAGCGAATTTAGTTAAGATGATTGCATTTCAAGTTGTTTCAGCAAGGCAAACGTTTTGGATGCGTAAAGATTTCAAACGCGTCAAACAAAGATAGCATTTTTCAATCTTCCCCTGTACGTCACAAAGAAAACGCTGGAAGTTCAAACGTTAGTTTCATTCTTGATCATAAAGCATTCGAAGTGAAATCACAGCTTTGGGCAAAAGTGCGGAATATCGTCTAAAATCAATCAGATTTTCTGTAATCGATATCATTAATATCTGGCCACATTCCCCGAAACCTGAACTGATAAAAGTTTGATATCAAAGCAACGAGGTCGATGCATCGTATTATCTTCATGAGCGAGCGGGAGGAAGGCATTGACACTTGGCATTTGAAAAAGCTTTTGACAGTCTACATCAGCCAAACATACAAGCTGACTGTAGAGTGCAACCAAATCAATCAGTTATTGCAAAAATACTTTTTTGCCCTAAAATCGCAGCAGTTATTCGGCTCCATGCTCGAGATTAAGTCATACGTGATCGACAGAGGCAAAATCAGTGACACCGGTGACCTCGGGCAGGTGTGCAATGGGTTTATTGCCGAAAATAGCCTCGCGTCAGACGTTAACGTGAAATTGGACCCGAGGCTGGGAACAACAGCTGGTCAAATAAATGTGACTTCAGAAGCTTTCACAAAAAGCGAGAGCTTGTCAATCAAGCGTCACTCACCTGTCCAGGGCTGCCCCGACCTCATGCTTCATATCGACCCAGTTCGGTTTGTCTTCGGCAACGATGACGTTGTCGATGAAAGAGTCGACAGCCTCCGCCACAACTTTCTTATCCTCTTGCTCTGGAAATGCGCTGGCGAGCTTTGCGATCGCGTCTAACTTCGACAATACGCCGATCGACTCCACTTTGCCTAGAAAACGAAAAAATACACTTTCGGCTTCAAATTTCCGAATTGTTTCCATCTTATCATCATCTCTTGTTCGCGATGATGTCCAAGTTCGTAGCTGAATAGCGTTAAACCGGTTTGCGGAAACAGCATATTAACTGAAAAGATTAATTCTCTCATGTGCAGCAGCGAAAGGCATCAGCCTCATGGATAACGGAGTAGCATCTTATATTTCAGAGTGGTCTGTATATAGTAAAACAGTTTTCTGACGAGACAAGACCAAGAAAAAACCTGGCGCGGTTTTCAGAGCATAAACTCAGCAGGGCTGTAGCTGTAAGTCGCATCACCGAGTCAATATCTTTATGCATTGGCTGGGGTCAAAGAGTAATTTCAAACGGTGCCATTTCTTTGTTGATGAAAACACACGTTTTCTCAATTGCTTTTGGCCAGAGTGCTCAATTTCGCAGAAAGCATCCAAATCATTAAAAAAGACACCCTGCAAGTATTTAAAAAAATAATCCTTGTTGTTGACAATCAAAATATCAGAGTCAGAAGCAATATCAATCATTTTTGGAAACACAAGACCGTTACCACACAAAAGACTTGCCAAATGCAGAAAGGAAGTGAACGCGGAGTAATCGATCTCAGTTCGGATAAAAAGCATTTTAAGCGAGAAAGCAAGACTTCAGCTTGAAAACACTCCATATTCAGCAACCACTATCATCAAAGCATGCAGAGGACCTGCTTCGCGTGGTTTCGGACAAAGAGGGCAGCATTTAGCAAGAAAAGACGCTTTTACCGAGAGCCGGTCAAGTGGGACGCGTCATTACTTCACATCTCCGATGAAGGCCTTTGCAGCTGTGCTGGGTCTGTCGACAGGCACTCTGTAATTGTGGCATGACACAGGATAGCAAATCACCAATTTCCCCGGCGCTGACTGGCAGTTGAACGGCAGATTGAGATCTAAGGCAGCGATTTGAAGATGACGCCTCAGGGTCAACCCACGAAAACATTGTTTGCGTTACTATTTGTGTCTTGCTTACGTTCGATTCGAGGCTTCCGAAACGACCTTGTCTTACCAGACTGATCCAACTTCTTTGTCGAGAGAAGAGCGGTAAAAGACGCGCATGTCGTACAAATCAGACCGCGACAAGGCGCTAATCGCAGTGCTTACAACAATAAATTACAGCACGCTTCTCTTCTTTCAAAATGTCGGTGTAATTGATTTAAGATGCAAACTACAGACCCGTCGTGTTATTGCAATTAATGTAGGTATTCAAGTGCCTTTCAAGTTGATCTCGGTATCTCAATCAAGCAACTATAATTAGGACGTACGCTACGAGATTTTATGTAAAATGGGGACAGCTTGGTGCATTATATTAGTGACAACCGTTCGGCTTCCAAGATTGCCTGTGAAAACCCTGCTCCAATCACGTACAACCGTTTACATGGGAAAAATTCGTTTATGAAGAAAGATATGCTTTGTGACGTCGTGAACACGAAAGCGATCTTGGGTCGGCAGATGTGACGTCATAGCCTATCACCGCGTTGAGCTATTGTACAAAAAATAAAGCCAGAGCAAAAATAAGGCCAGGGCCTGCTATATTTTTAGTGCAAATTAAACCATTGCAAATGACTGAAAACGGTCCTTCCAAAGCGTTGATTGAAATGTCTTCAATGGAAACTTGAAAGGAAAGCCAAACTTCCTTACGTAACATCATATTTTCCTGGTGCATTTCTGTTTTTTTCTAATTTTTTGCCAAAGTCGTTTGACCACTTGTGGGGTCTTTAACCCCCTTCTCCTTGTCTCCATCTTGGATAAGATCACGACTTGCAATATGCTGCTTATCAGGCGCAGGTGGGTTCGGAAAACAGCTTCGTTTGACGCACTTTTTTTGTAAAAACAACGCTTCGTTTCACGAAGAACGTTTGATAACCGAGCGCGCTCGCTCGCAAGGCGTGTGCTTCAACAGTCAACAACTGGTTTCAAGCACTCGGCGACTTATCACCTTGTACCTCCCTGTTGAGATACCACTCTGCGCAGTCTTGTACTGCGCCGATAGAAGAGTTGTGCTAAAGTGCAACCTCATCGCACCTGTGTGTTTCACGGTCAACAGATTCAAGCAGTTTCGACAAACACAAAACTTCGAAGTAGCTCAAAGTCTCCAAGGCTTTCATCAAGCGTCGAAAAGAACAAACAAAAAAGTATTGCCTCCATCGACTGGATACTGTTTGGCCCGGCTAAACAAAGCTTTAAGGGCACGATGATCTTGCTCATACAAGTATACGTATATGGTGGTGGAAGTAAACAAGATTTTCAAACGATTAAGACGGTGGTGAGAAGCTGCGAACACCCAAAACTTTCGCATTCAAAGTGCAAGAAACATTGTGAAAAGGGTTAAGCTTAAAATCCGTTTAATTTTCACCGTGTGTATGGGATTTTGCAAAAGTAAATCGCTTGTTTTCTTATTTTACAGTCTGTCAGAAAATTGCGTTGCCTGTTAACCAGCACTTTCCTGGTTAACGTAACATTAACGAATACTATCTTTCAGTTATCAGGTTTAAAAGGTAACACAACGGCCAAGGAAGCCATTTTCATCTGTTTCAAAAGGTCCAGAGAGATCAAAGCAAGATTTGCTTTTGAAACATGACTCGTTGTTCACACCAAATATGAAAATGTGACCTTGCACGAGTGTTTTCCATAATACACTTGATTACACTTCCAATCTCCTCATCGAGTCGATGTACAAAACTTTCACCGCTGAATATATGCAACTTACACAGAAATTTTGGCGAAAATTAATTTAGCATAACATTTTAAACAAGTTTAATTTCAAAAGTTGGTATATGAAGTTCGCAAAAAGCTTCGATGTGTTTGTTTATTCGTCAAAACATACATTCGTCTTCGTGTTTATTCGTCTTCTATCAAAACCAGGTGAAAGCGAGGTGTTAATTCGCTTTAATATTATTTCCACTTGGGTCTCTGCGCGCAGTAAGCGACAGTTTATTCCAGGAGTAAACAGTTCTTTAAAATAGCGTCCTTGTGTCGATATGATTGTATAACAGTAAATAGGTCGAGGCATAACACCCGGTAACCTAATCATATTCTCAATGATGCATCCATTTTTTTAGTTTACAAAGTTTCCCTTAATCTATGCAAAGAATTTTACTGGCATTTCGCAAAACTCCCAGACGAACTGAACAACGAAAGAGCTCTACGCCACGTTGGAGATGGCATACTAGCAAGGCCTCCTAGAAAATATATATATTTTTTTTTTCTTGATATTAGGCCCTTGAGATATACACGAGTTCGATTAACGATTTCAAGATCAAAATGGTCGCTCTTCTATGCCAGCAATGAAAGGCAGAAGATGCTACACTCTGCAATGAGCTAGTGGTGAATGCCACGCGGCGGAAAAGAGCACTCGAAGTCTGCGCTTGGTACCGCAACCCGCGCTCGCGGCAAATGCTTCTCGTCAAAAGCGCGCGAAGACCTCGCGGCGAAGCGCGACTCATCTCGCAGCAGGGTTTAGTCACAAGGGCCCAAGGCACTTCAGCCCCAAAACAAAACAGACGAAGAAGTATCCCGGCAAAAGACCAACAGACACACCGATGCTGCCGTGGGAATAGAAAGACGTGAAACCAACAGGACCAAGACGAAACGCTGGCAAAAGGGATCGTTAATAACTAAGGGAGCCTCTGCAGATCAGCTGCGAGCAACTGCTAAGTGCATTTTTGTTTTGATAATGTCATTATTCTGTCTCATGTGATGCGCTAACCATACGCTTAACATGACGTGGGAAAGACCACGATTTCGCGGTCGAAAGAAATGTTTCCCCGTCGTTTCAAAGAGTACATTTTAATATTTAACGCCAAGGCTGTCTGGAGCACCAGCGTAACTACTGTAGAATGCAGTGAACTCAGAGTAAATGCCATTGTTTCATTGTTTGCTCTAGTAAATGGTCCAGTTTGAAGCGACAAGCGATAATTTTCTTCTGGAACTGCGTGCATTGACAATTACAATATATCAGTCACGCTACAAACAGTGCTTTCAGCTGAATTTTTACTGGTTTTACACGCCCAAATCAGAACCTTTAACGCTTAGGGCTGGGATTTGTGGCCTGGTCCCAATCGCAAAATTGGGCTGATGAGTCGTTACGTCATGCCAACGATGTAACGAAGTGCTGAAAGTGGCAATTTTCCGCACTATGAGCGCATCAAAAGTCGCAGCTGCAAGAACTGCCACTAGCAAGGGTTCGCCCGTTTACTTTTTTTGGTACAGCTTACCTTGGAACTCGCGAACAAACGTCGAGAAGTCGATCGTTAAGGTGCGGAAATTTCGGTCTAGCATCATTTCCATGTCTCTTCGCGACGCCTGGACATACTTCCGCTCCATCGCCGCCGTACAGCATGAAATACGAGCATTAGGACACACTTGCAAGTTCGCCGCTGAAAAAAATACCAGCATCGTGATTCGCCGAAGAATAAGTCGGTCAGGGAGCGTTGTTTTGTGGATCTTAACTCCAACCAACCACGCGTCTTCACGCCCCGCTGCTTTTACAAGCTGCAAAAGTGATAAAGTAGAAAAGAAAGTAGAAAAAAAGTAAAAAGGTCTCTGAAAAACTTGGAAGCTAGATTTGCGTGTGCAAAAATTCAAAAATGATATGAGAAAACAGCCATTTATAAACAATTCACGCGATATTACACATAATGCTTTGAAATAGTGTACCAGTCTTGATTTCTAACAATTTCTTAATGAGGTATGATTCGTTGCTCCAAGTATTTACACAGTTTAAGTGAAATCCCAATGGCAAAAGGAGAAAGAGCTATTGCGGCAAAGAAAAGTTTTGTTTTCTCTTTTTCCGTGCTTAAAAATAATGAGAACTGTTATTATCACATACGCAGTAAGTTTGTGACAACACGTTCCACCGACGCTGTTGCAAATAGTTGCTAATTTAAGCGGAGAGAGGGCAACGACATTCTGAAGGCGAACTGCCGACAGATTTATACGCCTCTGGTCAGGGTAAGCACGTTCGCGGCGTTACTCGGCAAACACACAACGCCGACTGACCAGCGCAACTACACACAACAAAACACGTCGTTGTTAGCGCCTCAAGCAAAACATTTATGGGTGAGATTTATTTCTACCGTGGCGGTGAAAGTCTGGTGACGGGATGGTTACGTTGCGAACATGACAAACCAAATGTTAAAGAGATTTTTGCTGCCAGTATTATGTCATAAGGACGAGACCAACCGTCGAGTATTAATATTTGCACGCGGGTTAGCTTATCACAACAGCTTCAAAGAGTATCATCCGAGAAACCTCCGCTGCATTTTGTATGCTTTGTATGGTCAATTCCTTTAAACGGGCAAAGGACAATTGCATGAGAAAACATCAAAAGACGTGTACTTAAGAAAACTTTCCGGTTACGCGGACAAGCGTTGCCAAGCAAAGAAGGAGTTGCTTGCAAGAAATACCTGTAAAAGATTTGCTCAACTCGCTTCTTACTGTAAGTCTTGTCAGATTTGCTTGTCATCTACAGTAATATCGATGAAGAGTGAAGAGTTCCGGCCATGACCTAATGTTGAAGTGAGAACGCGAGGAGTGACCTGTGCATGACCTACGCTTTGTGTGCAGCGTTTCATTATTGAAACAAGAACAAGTTTTACAGTCGTCCTAACTCGGTTTTCAAGCAGGCCACTGAAACCCGTTTTAAATGAGTTTGAAAATGCCAAGTTGCTTTCCAGGATTCCCAAATCGACAAGGCATTATGCACAGTTTACGGATTGTTGCTGGCTTCTATCAACTGTAAGATTTGCAGTGTGTTGCAAAGAAATGTCGAATCGCTTATCTTGTCGAACCAATATGACTGAACTACCACTGGCAGCGATAAATGCGTTGTAACCCACGTCTAGCGGTAAGCAGAAGGAAGAGAACATGGGAACCTTCGACAAGGCGATTTAATGCGTTGTTAAACGTCTTTTAGGGGAAGCATGTGCGAAAAGCAAACAGCCCAACGTCGCACCGCTGCAGGCCAGATGGCGACAGGAAGGCGCAAAAAAGTTCGTTTGCCCAGGGTTGAGCCGCGTTTGGCCTGAAATTCCCTGCGTGGCACATTTAGCTGATAAAACTGTTTGCTAGCAGCGTTATCGCTCCAATTTCAAAGCTTGAACATTAGCACCTTAAGAGGACAGAGTGCCTTTCGAACACCTGGATAAGGCAGATATCGAAGTTTGTCTGTTTAACGTAGAAAAATGAAGTAGGATATGCTCAAGCGTAAACGTTGCAAGAGCAACCTAATCATAAAAATAGAGTTGAGCAAACGACGATAAAAATTCTTGAAAGGAAACAGTTGCATCTCAGTTTGTTGTCAAGTGTTTTCTGAAAAACGTCGTGAAATTTGTTTTTGCAGACCCCAAACTCCCAACTTCCGTAGTTTGAGAAAATTCCAACATCTTGAAAACCTGGCGTGATNAGAAGAGAATTTTGACCTTACATTCGGAATCAGCGAACTGCTATTGACCATAGCGTNATCATGTAAAAGGAGGTTATATTTCGCGGACCACATGTTGCAAACTACTGCCCTGTATCAGAAACTAAAGATGACATTCATGTGGAAATTGTCGTGGCGAATGTCATCAATGTGAACTGCTGGTGTGCTTCCACTTCGATAAGCTCCTGGCTGATTGGCGTAATGAGGTCGAACGTCTTTACTGCAAGCGCTCCTTGCGAAGACAAATTAAAAGGTGCGACATCACGCCGAGTGTTGTCTAGCACTTACACAAACACCCGGTCGACTTGGACAAATACGCGAGCCACGAAAAATATTTGTTCGACTCGGATTTCGCCCGTGCGCATTTGCGCGGAAATGGCCGGCGATCTGGTCGATCGAGCGAGATACCCCAAGTTAATGTTTAGCGGCAAGAAAGCCTCAAGTCTCGAGAGTAGCTCGCCCCCTCTTTTAATTAAGGGTCAGCATGCCAGCGCAAAGTCGAACTGATTCATATTATTCTGGCTGATAGCGGCGCTCAACGAACGCCCGATAACCAACACGTTGCCGTGACAAAGGAAATTAATTCCTTGTCTTCCACTTACGTTTTTTCGGAACGGCCGGCACCAGTCGGAGGGGTCCGATGCGTCTCGCCGAGAACTCGCGCTGAACGGCGGCGCACGACGCGCCGTAGATTGTCGCTATTTGCCCCGATATAGCGGCTAGCAGCAACCAGTGCATCAGGCGCGACCGCGTCATCCCCGCTCGAAGCATCGGCAACATGTGTAGCAGATAACGCTTTTGACCCAAGCAACGTTGCCGCGAGTTCCACGGCCGAGTAAACAAGAAACGCTGGCCCTTTGCGGTCGGCGAGCGACGACCTGCTGCTCTTACAAAGGGCGAATCACTTCAAAACTGCCTGTCGTCTGCTTCCCGAAACAAATAACTGAATTGCTTTCGAGATCAACGATGCTTGATTGAAAAACCCAAAACGGATCAGTGCCGCCCACGAAGCCTCAAAGATCGTGCAAGTCCACAACCAGTTCCTCTGTTACGCTATGTCAAAAACTTAATCTTCAAAATTTCTAGCCTGTTCTGCAAAAAAACACAAAAAACGGTACACATTCTTAAATATTTGCACAACACTCTGTGAGCTCTGTCGCGCCCGCCCCACCAGCTTGTGGCGTTGGCTCTGCTGGAGTAAGCACGCACGCAGCGAGCGTGTACCCGCGAGAGGAGAGAAGGGCGCTATCGCTTGTGATGTCACAATCGGCGATTCGGCTTCGCCGTACCGGCTGCGCGAGCGTGATGGCGGTGTATTAAGGTATTTCCTAAATTGCTGGGTACACCAATCACTAATTGGCCGCTCGCGTCTGTTTGCAGCGCTTGTTTGGTTATGACGTCACAGGGCGCAATAGTCGAACCGGTGATCCAGCATGCGGTAAAGGGCAGAGGCAGAGAAGCAACACACAACAGAACACAAGTCCAATCGTCACACCACGATTTTGACAAAGTTCTTGAGCTGCAAACTTCAGTTTTCAGCCGTCTTGAAAACCGTTTCGTGGTTTAACCCTTTGTACAGGATATCACCGCGATTATGGCATTTATTTTTACCCGAAGTTGGTGGGGAACTTGCGGCAAACGAGCAAAATGCGGCCCGCGTGAACATTTAATCTGGCTCCCATCAGAAGTTTCGTTGCCCAAGTTAGAGTACAACATGGCGTCAAAATTAAACTCTATGATAAGGAAATACTTAGACGGTAAGTCAAGTAAAGTCTCTGGCTCCTCATAGTTTTCTTCCATATTTTCTCAGGAAGACAAGAGTAGAGATGAGAAACAATTAATTATTTTTGGTGGCCCGCCAGCGATATTCCACAATATTTAACCTGTAAATAGGTCCCTATACCCCTGAGTTGAAGCAATAGGTCCATTGGCAAAATTGTGTTGGATTACTTGGATATGCTTTCAAAAGTTTCGCATTGTTCACAGATGCAAAATTACAGTAACGCACAACCTGACTCTTGCAAAGAAACAGGAATCAGGTGATGAAATGCATTCACTTGGATTGGATTACGGGCCTATTTTGACAAGCACTGTTGCTTTCCAAGACGATGTTTCTCTAATAACAACGGATACCGTATCAAAGCAAAGCTCTACCTATTTTCCAGAAGAAAACTTTATTGTTCGACGTTCACTCTTCACAAAATGTAGGTATGTTTATGAAACCAGTGACCAGAGTTGAGTTGATTTTATTTGGCGATAAAAAATGTTCAGCAAGAAAAAACACAAATTAGTGCAAAGACGCCAGCAGGGCATTGAAGGAACCGGAAGGTTATCGAGTCGGTGCCCCTCAACAGTTAAATTAGCTTTGTTACTGTCCAGTTTCAACTCGTGGTGTTGCATATGTATGGGAAGGAGCTGCTAGATAATCAACACAGTTGCGCAAGGGGTGCTGGGCCGCAACCGATCTCTCTCGGTGGATGGGTTGCTCAGATCCGCAAGGATCTGGGCGTGGCAGAGAAAGTATAAGCCCAGCTAAAATGAAACTCTGCCCGGGTTGTCATAACC
>JGI24159J19872_10000418_pt1 | contig 36868 bp, 25 predicted proteins | sample Ectturendosymbi4_FD_19872 | JGI IMG/M metagenome (IMG submission 19872) | reverse complement strand
CCTCATCGTGATTCACCTCAACCGTTTGCGTTGCACCGTATTTCACTCATTTTCTGAGGTCGTACGCTCGTTCTTCTGCAGAATGTTTTGTTGGCAGCATAGTAAAAAAAACATGAGTTGAGCAGCAACAGCAACACATATTAGCGTACTTGAAACTCTAAGCGGAACGCCGTACCGGCAATAATTCTTTTACAGGGAACGGCGTTCCGGCTTACTTTCACCTCTGGTAATAAGCGATTTGTCAATTACGCTGTTTCTGAAATATGAGCCTTGGCAGGCAACTTTGTAGCGAGTTTGATGCGGATCCTACGTTTGGTGGTTTCCAACTAGATTGCCAGTGTGCAAAGCTTGGTCTGGCCGGAAATAGCACAGTGGCTTAAGTGTCCGCCTACCAATTGTAAGGTTGGGTGTTCGATCCATAGCCACTGAGTGGATTGCCGCAGCGCTCCTTGGGCAAGCGTTCACCTCAACCGCCCCGGCAAGAAGCACATTTCAGGCTTCGGCCTGCCGCCAATTGCCGTCACCAAAAATTAAAAAAAAATAAAATAAAAGCTTGCTTGTGGAAGCTCTAGATGTTGGTTAGATCAGCTAGAAAATTATCTCGTTAGATTTAGTTGGAAAAACGTGTCTAGATTGGGCTTACTTCATGCGCTTAGCTGAGGGTGTTACGAAAATACTTTTCTGTGCAAAACTTGTCTTTATGCTGTTTATCATCAGTCTATAGCATAGAGGATTAAAGCACTATATTTTGTGTCGCTTGGAAAATGACATCTTAAAAACGGCATAAGTAAACCGTGTGTCCACTGATTGTGCTTGTTTGGTCCATAAAATATGTGATTACTGTAACAAAGGAGTTTATGCACAGCTATAATCAGATCGACAACTAGACGATATTTTCGAGGGTGGCAACACGGTCCTGCACGAAAATAAATATATCCGAAAAGTAAACCTGCAAAAACCGCTAAAAATCACGGAAATTTAACGAAGAGAATGCTGAACTACACAAAAGAACTACAAATTCCAAGGAAAGATCGCATTGCCATTTGTTGTTGAGATGAATGTCGGAAAGCCTTTAGTTTCTGTTGAAGATCTAAGGCAGGGGTCACCAACCTTTACGTAGCTGAGAGCTACTTCTTGGGTACCGATTAACGCTAAGGGCTACTAGTTTGATACGCACGTCCGAAATAAAAATTTAGTTCAATTTATTTTCAATTATGTTATCATTATTGATGTTAATCTATGTGACGATACTCGTCATCGTAATGCTATTTTCAAAACAGACCCGCGGGCGACCAACGTGGTCCTTGCGGCCGCCCTGGTGCCCGCGGGCACCGTGTTGGTGACCCCTGATCTAATGCAATCGTAGAGCCAAAGTCGGCACCACAAAAGATAAAATTTTGAGGGGTCACTAAACGTAAAAAGGCATACTTTCACGCTTTTAAGACAGGCCATCAAATAGATAACACCTACATGGGGCCCCCAAAACTGAGATGGCCTAGGGCCCCGCGTTCCCTAAATCCGTCCCTGGGTGGGGGCAAGGTAAGACTTCACGCACTGTGCTGCCATTGGCTTGCCACCAGTGCAGCATTCACTGCAAAAGCAGCCGCGTGGCCCAAGGCGCAGAGAAGGCGGAAATGGGCTCACGCAGACCACTCGTTACACTCGGAAGGAGAAAAAAGCGAGTACTGTATAATGAAGTTTCTTTCTTTTCTTAAACGTCCCTTATTCTCGCAATCTTGCAAGAGCAGCAAGATCAGGTGTTTTGCTAATATTACTTACCTCTCTTGTCTTTTGCTGTGCTTTATGTAGTTTTCTTCAATTTATGTTTGCTTTGCGATTTATGTTTATTATACTTCAAACAGAATGAATTACGTCCGGTCTTTAGAAGATTAACGAGTAGTGCGACCTGGCACAAATGATTTGGATTCCAAAAAATATTTAAGCTTGGAAATAGATTAAGATTTTAAAATACAGCAGACATGCAAAATTTACGCTTTATGACGTTAATATAATGACAAATATTATCTGAAACACTAAAAAAAATCTAAACTCATGTGTTCAATAGGTTGTCTTAAAATTTTGTTACGCGCTGCGCTTCACAGGATTGTTCATTTTTTACATCTTTCGTAAAAAAAAGGTTTTCAGAAAATCCTGTCGGTCCACGTGATAACATGGATGGCAACTTAAAACAGTTTTCTGTGCTTTGTTGAGGTGTTTTTAGTCTGTGATAATGACTTGCGAAGAGTTCTGAAACCAGGTTTCTCAAACTCAAATTGCTCCGCGGGCCGAATGAGGACTTGCAAAGTGACCTGATGGCCGCATTTTGACGGTGACGCAAAAACAGCGGTACCTGAATCTTACTGGAAATAACTTTTACATATTGTTTCTTGCGAGAAGTATCATGAGTTATGGGCAAGTTATTTTTTACCGTCTCTGTACTTGTTTACTCGCTGGCCGAGCACTTTTAAACACCGGTGAATGAGCTAAACCTAATTTTAATTATTTGAAAATTCCCAGAAAGCATCGCGGGCCGCACAAAATGCCCTCGCGAGCCACTTGTTTGAGGCGCCTGTTTTAGACCCATTTAATGCGCAAAATTTCGAAAGATAGTAGTCAGCGTGAACCTTTGCAATTAGAGTCGATCTATAGAAGCTGTAAAAAACGTACGATTGGAATCCCCGTACCGGCTAACCAGTGGCGGTTCTAAGGGGGGGCCGGGTGGTCCATGACCCCCACAAATTTTTGGCTTACCCCCTGTTTGGCCTCCCCATTTTTGTGCTTAATTTCACGTTCAAGTTCGTTTTATTGGTATATACAGCAGATAACTTCCAGCCAGCAAAATTTTAAACGATTTGAAGACTTTCTGTCGACAGTTCTGACGATATTCACAAGCCTATGTTGGGTTTGATAGGGTTAATCATAGCAAATCAATCTACGTTTCAACGGAAAATCACCATTCAAGAAAGACATTTATGTTGCCCCCCCTACTTTTTTCAATGGCCCGGCAGTGGTCTCCCCAGTTTTTCATTCTAGAATCGCCACTGCGGCTAACGTTGAAAAAAAACCATTACGCCTATCCTATGTTTTATGCAAGAGGGCACTGAAGTGGTCGACCATGACAAACCTACGGTAAATCGTTGCTCAAATATGTTTGTTACGTAAGATTTTGATCAGCGTCATCAAGTCTCCTTGTCTGGATTGATGTTTTCATTCGAACTGGGACTTTCTTTGCATACCTACGACTATGAACAGCTGTGCTCGAGCACAGTTTGCTGATAAAATCTCTAGTACATCATGCAGTGTTCATGTATGTGAAAGGTTATGTTTCAATTGTTTCATCAACGCCGCCTTAAAGTTTTCGAAAGATTTAAAAAATAAAATGAAAAAATAAACAAAGATTCTTCGACTGACCTTCGAAGAGGAAAATAACTCCACATATTAAATATAAAATCGGCGAAAAAAGTTGACTGAATGATTTTAGTAATATTTCATGCGAGGTTTAGGAAAGCACAGCAAAATAACATCGAGAGAAGTGACGCACAATTAATGTTAAGCTCCACACGTGTTTCTTCTATTTGTTGCTGATGATAAAGCTTCAACGCCTGGTTATGCGGAATTTGTCATTTTCTGCAGCAATGACCTTTGAAACAAAATCAACACACTTCTTCTGTGAGTTCTTGCAAGGAAAATAGTATATTTTGCAGCTTGGCCTAATGATACAAGGTTACTGTAGCCGCTGATGCAAACTTTTGCGTGCACATTCACGCTCAGTGCTATTGTGTTGCTAGCGGCGGTAAATCATCCAGGTGCAAACCAACTCCGCATTGCCAAAGTGCTTAAAATATTTGCGTATGACAACTTGTTTCCTACATTTTGTGCGAAACTCCTGCGGTTCATACCTTGATTCTAAGACAAGCAATCGAGATTAGAGAAAAAAATTATGAAGTATGAAATCAGAAGAATTTATTTGTGAGCTGCGCATGCCAACAGTAAAATTTCGAAGGAAGAGTAGAGCATATTGAAAGTTGTCAGCAAAATGACGTCCAATAATTACCTTTTGCTTCGTTCCACAAGAGCAATTGGATTACGCCGCAGGCATTCTTAATTTTTTTTTCTTTAACCAAAATAGATAATAGGAAAACGTTCGTGGCTTATCAAGTTCAAGTTATGTGCGATGCAAATCTTTTGGACTGAATTCTACAACCAGGAAGATCATGGTAGCTCTATCAGGTGATCAGCGTTCCGGAGCAGTAACATCTCAAGTTATTATGTGGTCATAATGCAGCGTCTATACGTGTAGGTCTACACATGCGATTTTTATCCTCGTCCACGCAGAAAAACAAATGAAATCGAAGGTTGCTTTTTAATTGGGAAATTTATTTTGTGTTTCATGGGAAGACTTGCAATTTCGAACCGAAGGTCTTTTTACCTGGTTTACAACTTCACAAGCATTAAAGTGGCATCAGTGCATTTGGTAGAGTCATGACAAAGCCCGATATCACCCACAGACGAAAGAGTTTTTGTAACCTAACCGTTGCTTGCTGCTAGAGAGAAGGGGCACAGAGTCAACTCAATCACTGCTGCTACCTGCATAATGGCAGCTAGCCCGTTGCAACGTCGCTGTCCGAGGTTAAGGCGTTCTACTGGAGTTGGACAGACAAAGCGCTGAGGCGCAGCAGCGTTCAGTGTGCGTCATGGAGGAGAAATGCTGGTTGTGTTAAGTTTTTCGAGATTCCGCTCGCGGGCAGGGTTATCGATTTCGACCGTTGTAACAACGTCCTCGTGTGCGACAGTCGGCGTTTTCGTTGGACTGCAAAGCATCTTGCACCTAACTGCCGCATGTTTTGAAGTTTGCTTGAATGGGAAATGCTTGAAGTCATGCAAGCAGTTTATGCCCAGTCAGACTGGTGCTTATTTTTTCCAAGTGGCTGTCGATCAACATAAATGTGGGAAATCGCTGTTGTCAATCCCGTTTATCCGTTTGCGGGCTCATGTAGCCTGCTTTGCTGTTGAAACATGCAGAGTTGACAAAGCTGGCTGAACTCGAGTATGCTAAAGTACTTGTCATCATTTCAAAGCAGTGCATAGATGAAATTCCCTTCTTGTGACAAAAAATTAGCATTACGACCGTCAGCAAAATGCTAACTGTTGGCTAGGCTTTCAGACGCACTATGCGTGTGCAACAGTTGCAGTGGTTATTATTTGTTGAGGATCGTAAATCGACACACTGCTTATTCTGGGCAGAATACTGAAGTCATAATCTATAGAGACAACATACAGCAAACCTCAAGATCATTTAAACTTAGAATTAACTAATACAAGTCCAATTACTAACGATCGCTTCTTGCTGGCTTGTTAAACCGTTTGGAGAACAATTTTTTTTCAAGAAATCATTTTTTTGCAATTCACAACAATTTAGAGGTGAAGAATCGTGCACTGCGCATAAAACCTCCTTGCATCAAACAACCCAAATTTAACAATAATTCATCTAGCTGCCTAGAAAAATTGAAGAAAAAAGTGTCATATCCGTTTTGTGTTTTTCAAACAGCCTCATTACATCCAGAATCAAAAATAACCTTGAATTTGGTGGCAGGAAAGTTATGAGAATCATATGTACAGGCAGTTTACTGCCAGTTGCCTCCATCACGTGTTGATGACCTGTGACTTGAATGTGATTTTCAGACGTATGTTTTGGCGAAACAGCGCACATGGCAACAGTGGCAAAACAGAACAGCAAGGCGGAAAACTGCTCATCGCGGTTACTTTCTCATTCGTTCCAAACAAACCCCACCACTTCGCAAGTTTCATGGGTCGGACAACTGTTCAATTAGGAAGCACTGCGAACCCTGCATACGTATCATCACCTAGCAGAAAAGTTTGCGCAAGTGAATTTTTAAAAAGACGTCAGTTGCTCATCAACTCCTAGTTAGTCCACAATTTATTCGTCAATCTTTAACAAGATCTCAGGATCTTTATTTAAAACCCGATGAGGAAATCACGTTTTCACTTGCAACTCTCGCGTTTAGATGAATCAGTAAAATGTCGTGGTAAAATTGCCTTCTCAACAAAAGATTTCGCTTGTAAGTTCAGATTATTGCAAAACATAGTGCCTAGAAACAATTCGCGTGGTACACCTAACTTTCGTACGCTTATTGTCTTTAAACTCATCAATTCATTTTTTTGTAACAATTTTAAACATCAATATAATTTTTTAAAATTCAACTGCTGACAAGCTGTTTTTCGACCAGAGTAAGGCAGGAAGATGTAAAGTCCAGGAGAGGAAGTAGATTGCTTTTCTTTTACTGCTTTATGTGTAAAAACAGTAGCTGCGTTTTTTTGCCGAAGAAGATCAAGGCATGTGTTCTGGTCTTGATTTGTCAAGGTCTGTTTTTAGCGACAGTCTTAAGCGAAGATTGCTTTGCGTGATAGGTCGGTTAAAATGTTCTCGTATAGACAACAAAGCTGAAACAGCTGAACATTCTCATTTACAAATGCACGGCAATATTGGGGAAGGAAACACGAACAAGACGAGGTTCATAATTGTTGGTTAAAATAGTTGCGACTTGATCGGACGTGAAACTGACAGCTTAACAACTACTTCATAACAATAGTGCAAGCAATGCAAAATGAAAGCTGATAGCTTAACATTATGCTATAAGAACTGATAGCTTAACAATTATTTCGTAAGAATACAGTAGTGCAAGCAATGCAAAATCAAAGTTGATCGCTTAGCATTGTTTCATAAGAATTTATAGCTTTACACTTATTTCATAAGAATACTGCAAGCAATACAAAAATCAAAGCAACCACTTTTTTTAAATATTAAGCAACTGAATGAAAAAGACTGTTTATCGCAAAGGATATTAGAAAATGTGAACTTAAATAGATGTCATTTTTCTCTCTGGGTCCAACGTAAAACAACGGTATGAAGGATGAGAAGCCTGGATTTCAAGGAGAGTAATCGCAATGTCATCTTAAGGAAAGTAAGAAATCATAGGGGTTATTTTCTGCAGATGACAAACGTCATTATAGGAAATGATGAATTGTTAAACTTTAGCATGGTTTTTGGTTTTTACTTGCATATTGCGGTAATTTATAAATTTATATATTATATTATGATGCATATAAAACCTAAAATCTAATTTGTTTGGTTCATTTGCTTTTGATTAAGAGAATTTAAAATGCTTTCGCGAATGTTGTTACCGCAGCCTCTCCAGCCCCGTTGTTTAATCCCGTTACTTCAGGTTTATCTCTCATTCTTCCGACAGACTCATGCAGGAATGTTGCTAACCGCTGTATATGCTGTTAAAAATTTTAGAAAATGATCTCATCTCTGTAGTGCACGTGATTTAACAAGTCTTTTTCGCTGTTCTTCGTTTCTTGCAACGAGAAACGAATAGCCGCATTGTATGTAGTCCGCAGGAAATACGTAATACTTTAAAACAAAGGCTAGAAAATTGTTTGCTGAATGTGGGTCTTCAAACTCAAGCTCTCCCTGCAGATTTCAAGCCTGGTTGAAATCAAAGAAAGTGTAAGCTGACTATATTCCACGTTTTGATGCCACCAAAGATTTATTGAGCATTCTCTAGAGTAGGGCTCAAGTAGAAGGTTATAAATATTATAAAACGGACGTTTTTAGCTCAATCTACGACAACCTCATTTAGTAAGTTTTTTACCTACTAAGCAGAACTAGATCTTCCATATTTAACAATAATTTTTTTCTGAACAACACTGCATTGAAGACTAGTCAACCAATGTACTATTTAGACCCCGAAGTGAAAGAAATTATGCTGTTTTTGATCAAAGTATTCGTTTGTGGAAAATCGTGAATATGTTGAAGGTCAGCTGACTACCATCACTAGCGAAACAAAATTTTCCATTATCTTAGCCAAGCAACCTACAGTACATCCGAACATTTTTGAGCTGAGTAATTGAAGCAGTAACGTAACCATGAAGGCGAAGATATCTGCTCAAATTGATTTCTTATTGCAAAATATTGACAGGCCCTCAGGCACTGGAATCATACCAAGTGGTTTGTTTTCAGTTTTGATAACCTTAAGAACCTTTCCGTATTGCAAAGGTTGTTATGAAGTGGATGTACGCTGCCTACTTCGTAGGCCAGACTTTTCAGTGCCCATCTAAGCAATATTTTACCCTATCTTGAGTGGCCCATATGTGTAATGAGGAATGAGTGATCGGCGCTCCAGCTTTCGGGTTCCCAGCTGGTTTTCCTCTCATCCGACGCTGATTTCGCGGGTGAAATCTTTTGTGTCTGCGTTTGTTTCATCGCACGATTTCGGCGACGCCGAGTGGTTCGCGACGATCATATCGTCGCAAGCGTATCTTGGCTGCATGTTTATTTAGTTGCACCATCTCGCGAGCGCTCGTTAAGGCTGCGTCGCAGTTGCTTTTCTTCCTAAGAAAGGAGGTTCGACGATCTCACCGCTGCTTCTTTAGTGCTTCACTCAGGTTATTCATTTCTGCTCGAATGGTTCATAGCAGGTATAACTCGCGTCAAGGAGGCAAATGTGAGTGTTGTCCATTGCAGAACTGCTGCTTTTCCACTATTTTTTGTTAAAATACATCAGCAAGTTTAGCGAAACACAGATACTGAATACAAAATAAGAATCTGCTGCCTGTATCTTATAAGTAGCGACGTTTACATATGGACCTTTTTGGACAATTACAGATGCAGAATCTACTAAATATAGGTTTGAATAGCTGAAGTTCTGGTATTTTTGTGTGAAAATTGCCGATAGCCTGTGCCTAACTTTTGTACTGTATCGATTTTTTAAAGATTTTAAAGATGTTTGTGCACAGCAGCTATGTTCGCAGTCACAAAATGTGTATTGGATGAGTTTTTCACTCCGAAAAGGATCTTGTGTGTTGCAAATTTCAAAAAGAAAAGCAAGTCTGTGTTTATTTTTTTTTTATTTGTATGGAACACTTATTCACGTATCTATTTGCAAACTAGTACAGATATCTGCCTCCTTGCTAAACTATGTTGTTTAAACCCTTGCAACCTATACTTACTGTCAAAACTACTAAAAGATTTGGTTTTGAAGAGAAACCTGCTTTATCATCCAAAATAATGTTTATGATTAAGCAGCTTTAACGTTTTCCAAAAATCTATTGCGGGAAGTCGCAAAACAAAGCTTTTGCGAACAAGACACAAATGAATTTTAAGTATCATGTAAAAATATTGAGGGCAGTTTTAAAGGCAGAAAACTGGAAAATCCTCATCCTAAGTTTTGTTTTGAAGTCCTCTTTATTCTAATGTCACAGTTTGTTGTTTTACTTAGGTCAAAGTGGGCGTGAAAATACACAATTCAGAGTTTGTCTGCTGTCTTATTAGTTAAGCAGTTTGTAGATTAACAAACGTTCGCAAGTGATCGTATTTGTTTTCTGAAGAGCAGTGCAGTATTTTGAAGCTCACGAATCTTGCTTGTTTCGCTTTTAGTCAATCAAACAGTTGAGATAAGGAGCGAACGATGATGCTTTTTTAGGGTTACCAATTTAAGACACGATCATGGTTTCAGGTTTGTTTCAAACCGCTTTGGAAATGATCAAAAGCATTGATTAGGGCAGAAAGAGATCTTGCCGTAATACGTTTACCTCTTTGCTGACAGAACAATATAAACTTTAATATTTCCCTGAAAACATGGTCACGAGGCTTTACAGACTGGTCAGGTTTGATCACTGCTGCACAAGCACAGTCTGCCTCATTACCGTATCGTAAAACAGCCCCTTTTATCTTGCATCAGTGCATGACCTTCGTTTATTAATGTTTCAGCAATGCCTTTAACGCTAAAATTTACAGCCTCTATTAGTAATTCATTTAGTACAAGCACTCTCGCAACTCTGAAGAATGAAACTTATGCATGGTTTGCAATGTGGAGCCAGAAATCACAAAATGTAATTGAAAAAAGTTTAGAACGTTTGAAATGTCATGGGTGAGCAGTACTCTCGTATATACGAGTTTAACCATAGTCTGTACATCAACATACTGATGTGCATTCTTACTGTATATGCTAAAAGACTTTTTCTGCGGTCTTATTGCTTCTAATGGTTTCTCGAACGAAGTCATGAAACTCGTAAGTATCGCAATGCACGTTCATCGTCGTAATCCTTCAGCTGGGTAACATTTAAAGCACACTTCGCAACTCCATCCATATTACATAAACCTAGAGAATAATTTAGGCAAATACGAAAGTATGACATTTAAACTAATCTAATCACATCATGGACCTTTAAAGTTAAATTTTCTGAACGTTTACACTTGTTATAGAAAAACTGCAACGTTTTCCTTGCAGCGTCGAGGTTTTAATGTTTGCTCATTGTAGCTTATTAGCGGAAATTTAAAGACAATAAAGGTCAAATTTCATAAGATAAACAGACATTTTCATAATTGTTCTATTTCAGTACATCCGACTTTTTATGATTCATGTTTTATTCATTTTTCAGATCTGCGATAGACAACATGCATTTTCAGACCTCAGTTGCTTCACAAACGTCATGAAATTAGCAAATCGACAATTTTCAAATATCTCAACAGTCATATTTGACAAAAAGAGATAGCGTCGTAGAAACGTTTTGACTTTATTTCTTCTCACCGCATTCTTTTGCACTGAGTAAAGCCCGGATCCGTTCCTTCTGTTTGTGATCAGGGTCTAAGAACCAACTTGCTATACGATTTGGTTTCATCGATTAACGTTGTGCCCACTTTGTGCATATACATTACAGTAGAAGCCAAAAATTAAAATCTGCGAATCTGTAAACACAAAAAAGTGAGCTAAGAAAATTATGTCTATCTACCAAGAAGCATAGCGCATTGGTGATTGCATAAAACAAAGGCGAATCCTAAGTGCCAATTTTTCCTTTGATTTGTTCTTTGTTTTTATGTCTCAATACAAACAAAATAGCCACTCTCTCTAATTGTTAACATTCTAGCACACACCAACATCGAAACGTTCATGTAATGATTTTGAATGTAAAAGGCACAAGTTCTGTCACGGAGCCCAAAAAGTTCATATTGATTTAGCCGAGAGTTTTTCAGCGTGGCCCTTGAAATGGTTGCACAAACAAACCTGTAGAAATCCTGCATTTGTCAAGAGTGACATTTTTAAAATCGCTAAGTAATGAATTCGGCCGTGCTTGTGTTAGGTCTTTGCAAATGGTCTTCTACACTCCACAAGTACAGTGTATGTCTAGTAGGCAGTGTAAAGATAGATTTGTAAAGATGAAAAATATATATAAAGTTTCAAATAGGTTCGGCGCGTTTTTCAAGTTTATTCAGCGCTTTTCAAAGTTTTATAAGATCCAGTACTAAAAAAAGCAGAAAGAAATTGGGTGGCAGTTCATACGAAAGCCTTAGCACATCAATTACGTTAATGTGAAATATATCTACGTGACGTGTTTGCGGTGAAGTGTGCTTAATCACACGTAAATTATTAAGGTGCGTCCAGACGATTCCGCCTAAGCTAACAATAAGAAGATGGTCGTCCACATGATGTTTATGTTGCATATTGTAATAAAATTTTGAAGCAGCCCGGCGTGTCTTCAGCATTTCATTCACTGTGCCACTGTAATTAAACCAGGTTTGGCCTGTTTTATTTTTAATTTACCTTTTTATTCTTTTCCTGTGGTTTTGTCAGGCCCCGTGATTTATCCATCAGTTGTTTGTGCTTTGCAATAAACAAGAAAAACAGACGTTTTTCAACATAAAAATACCTGTGAAAAGCTCTTTTGTGCAAAAGATGTTTTTCAAACAACCGCAAGGGCCGTTTTTTACGGATATGGTCTTTCTTAAGGCAAAAAGGTATTTGAAAAAAAAAATATTCATTTTCTTTAATATGCATTCAATTCATTTTAATTTCGTTCAAGTTTGTTTATTTAGTTGTTTTACTTTAGTTGTTTTGAAGCTCTGCGTCGAATCAGACCATACAAACCTTTGCACTACTTAACGCCAAAGCGATACATTTATAAACACACGAAAAGTATATTCCTGTTGCCGAGCCTGAAAGAGCTTTCAATACAGCTGAACACAGACAGCTTTGATAAAGCGAGATATTAGTATAGTGACAAAAACCAGACAAATGCTTAACACTTCTTATGAATCACAAAATAAGTCGCAGCTCCTATAGATGTCGGTAATTAGATTCACAAAATTGATAAAAAGGTGTTATGACGATCCTAACGGTATATTTTCTTTTTGGTTATCAGGGAGTGTTGTTTCTTTAAACATTCTTCATGTGATTGAAGTACATTGTTTATTTGCAACCAGACTGGCTGTATAAGTGATTGGCAGTGGCAGTTTATAATTGACATTTGGAAAGGAGAAATCAGGAAAAGATGATAGATAGGTTGTATCTTATGTTGTTTGTCGAGTGGTTAGAAACGGGGAAAATCATTTGCTGAATAAAGAAGAATATTATGAGGGCGATTGTAAATAGGGTGGTAATTACCTTAACATTCTTCATGGATCCACTGCTGACGTCACGATGCGAGAAAGAAGCAGACTGCCAGATGATAAATTCAATTAAAAGGCGAACAGTGCTGAGAAAAGGCCAGAAAAAAGTCAAACTTGTTATTTGAAGGCTAGAAAAAAGCCAAAGTTTGTTTGTGGTATTGCTATTTTATCTCTTAGGTGGACCAAGATAGTTGCACATTTTTAACTTGCAGTATCACACAAAAATTCCAATTCGTTACTATAATTAAACTGTTCCAAATATCCCTGGTAAGCTGCTACAGATTGAAAGAGTTTCAAACGTATTTGCTATACCATGTCGCAAAAACAAGGATCACGGTTAAAAACACATTTAGAATTTTTTCTACATCAAAGAAGTGCAGCCCTGACGTCCCTTACATTTTAACCAAAACACAATTCTTTTATTTGCTCCCTTTTTCGTAGTCTACAGAAGTTGCAAAAACAAGACAATCGGCTATAATTACCCGTTCAAAGTGAGTAATGCTTTCGTGACCTGTTTAGGGCAAAGTTTTCTGTTTATACAAGGACATTCAGCAACTACAATTACCAACCTNGGTTGAGGCGAGGCGGTAAATAAAAAAAAATATTTTGTTTTCTTCGTGCTATACAGAGGGGATTTACATTTTTGCAGACACTCAATCGAGGTGGATCTATTACCCAAGCTTCTAATGCGACGGGGACAGTGGAGTTGTTTAGTTAGTCAGGGTTTCACCGTTTTGTTTCTTGGAAAAATCTGTTTGCTGTGATATTCCATTTCTTATCTTGATTGTGAAAGGTTCTCATACAAGTTACAGACAAAAAATAAATGTACCTTTTTACATAGAACTAACTTCTGGATAACTTCAATAAACGTTTGTTCTAGTCTAGAACGTCTAGTTCGGATTCGACTCCAGCTCGTGTCTTCACAACTGCAAGTGTGGATCACAGAAAGTGCAGTAGTATGGCACCGTTCAGCTACAATTCAGCCGAAACTCAGGTTGACAACAGGGTGAAGTCGGACTAGCAGCACAGCAAAGTATCGTTGATTTGTCTTGTTCCCGTACATTTACGAGAACGAATTGTGATGTTGTAGATTGTGATGTTGTCCAAACAGAACATCGATTTAACGGTTGTTTTGCAGATTTGATTGGCATTAAAAATTCACGGTAAACCATAAGGTATCGAAAGAGAGGTTTCTCGAATTTGAGAAAAAGATGTTTGTTTCACTGGCGTAAACGGGATAATATGTTGCACAATTATTCATAAGAGTGGTTTCAAAGTGTCTGTTGATGGATTGTCGCCTATAGAGGCGTGTTTCACTCACGAAGGTAATGCAGAACAATGTACTGATGATGATTCCTTGTGAATAAGAGCTGAAGATGTCTGTTCAGTACGCTAAACATACATTAACCTTGTAGTGTCTACTAATTCATTGCTATGGAAGGATTGCTTTTGGTAGAAGTGCAGAAAAAACGTTTTTAACTGCGGGTGCTTGCAAATGTAGGCAATGACCAGCAGGCCCGTAACCAGCTTGGGACAGCAGGAGGGGCGAAGAGGTTTCTGAGAGGGGCCCACATTTTTTGAACTATGTCCAGTACTTTTAAACTATGTCCAAAAGATTTTTCCAGGGGGGAGAAAATTTTTCTAGGGGTGCTTCGCCTCCCCTGGTTACGGACCTGATGACCAGTGTTGCCATTTTAGCTGATTTCATGCTAAATCTAGCAGGCTTTTCTCAGTGTTAGCAGTAAAACTTTCAATTTAACAATAGCTGATTTTCTAGTAGGATTTTCAAAACCGTCTGGCAGGTTTAAATTTCCTGACAAAACGTTGTGAATTAAAAGTCATGCTGGAAGTAAAAAGCACTCAGTTAAGGCTAAAGCAGGCCCGTCGCGAGGATTTCGTAGCAGGGGACCAAAATGCACAAGGAGGGCAACATTTTTTAAAAACAATATTGGATGTATGCAGCAACCGGGGGGCCACAGATTTTAAATGGGAGGGCCGGGCACCACTGGCCGCCCCGCTGGCGACGGCCCTGGGCTAAAGCATGTTTTGCGTGCTCCCAAATGCAAATAACACAAGGTTTTGAGTTAACCAGACTTGGAAAGTTGTAGGGCTGAAACTGAACACTCTGTTTATTGATGAGCATTGTTACGGCCATTTGAAAGAGGTTGTTAAAAACTATTTGTCATACAAAAAGGAGGTACTACAGTTGCGTTACTCAAAATTATACGGAAAGAAAATCGTAGGCCTAAAACTGTGGTGACCAAGACTAACGTTTTCTACCCTTCTCAATTGAAAGTAAGATCAAGACCAAAAATTTATACTACGTAACTTTACAATTAATTTTAATATTCTGAAAATCAGCAGATTTTTTGGCAGAATTTCACTGCTTTTACCAGATTTTAGCTGAAAATTTGTGACTAGATATTTAGCGGAATCTAGCAGTTTTTCGTAACACCATTTCGCAGATTCAGGTGACAACCATCTGGCAACACTGCCAGTGACGCGGTAGCTTTTTGAGTTCATTCATACATGCTACGTGACTAACCATCTACCTTACGGCTAGGTTTGAAATGGTGCTTTGGTGTCGACAGTACAATACTGTTGAAACTGCAGTTTTCTCGGCAACATATTGTGGCTTATTCACCTAACCTCTCATACCAGCGTCAGTTCACTTTATTTGCTATGCTGGCAGAAAGTAGGCTTCTCGTTGCACAGGAACATAAAAACCGCTTTACGTGCTGGAAAAAGCCAAAAACGTGAATGTCTCACAGTACGATGGAAACAAGAGTTCTTATTCTTCGAAAAGCTTCCGCAACATTTTGTTTCGCTTATTTCAGTGAAAGCATTTATTTAGTGACCTCGACGCAAAAGAACAGTAGGAACGCGGGCTGGATTTCAGGCGTTGCAATGGAAAATGTTTGTTGCTTGACAGGCATGAAGGCTTGCATGTGATGAACTTTCCTTCCTTTCATCTTGACATCCTCCTGACAAATTCCCGAGTGATTCACATGCATTAATGTGGCTTTCCTTACATTCCCCTTTGAGTTTCATCCGAAGGTGCCTGCAATCAGCAAAACAATAGCTTTTTGCGCTGGGCTGCCTTTGATCGAGCCAAAAGGTCGTCGCTTGCCAATCAAGGTCGTCGCATTTTGCCGATTCGCGGATTGAAAAGTGGCAATTGTCTGATTGCTTTCGTTGATTAAAACTCAGGGCGTGTGCGTGCGCGAGGATTAGTTCTTGGCGAGGAAAACAGAATTGACTAACCCTCTTCGAAAATTAAAGTAACAGTGTAAGAGTTTGACAGCCGTTTAGCGGAGGACTTTTGACGATGACAGGGCTAAGTTGGGATCACGAGCGAAACAAAGCATTGTATTAACTTTCAAAATGTGGGAAGGTGTCTTGTGAACAACTTCTACTGACGATGAGTTTTCTTCGGAGCCACGCTGCTCCAAGTGGTGCGGGTTAACCACAATGAATACTGCAGAATTTAATTTGATGAGCTCTGTGAGAAGATTTTCGTTCACGTAAGTTTTGAGCGCAACTTCTGTCGGAAAAATGTAGCATGCATTATAAGATGCTACTAAGTTGTAAGTTCTGTCATGCCGTCTTGTGTTACAGAGTCATTTCTGTAGTTTACGCTTACCAGCATGTCGTGATCAAGAGTCTGCTCACAGTCAACGTCTGACGCGGTCTTTGTTATGTCATGCATGGAAGGCACAGCACCGCTGCGCCCAAACGATCTCAGGTCAACGAGTGCAAGCGCAATATTCTTAATTACAGCATATACTTTAAATAACAAGTTTTTTTGGTTAAGAGCGTAATATAGTGCAAGGTACATGAACAACACTGAAGAGTTCATGGCGTCATATATGATTTATTTTCAAAATCACACTGCTGCTTATATAAAAAAATAGCGAAATTTGCTTCACTGGTGAGGTTCAGAACAACCACTGGACGTCGTCTGAATGATCCATAGTTTTGCTTCAGCCTGCAGCGATTTTAAGACCTTAACACTCAACCAGGTCTATTACGAACAGTTGATCAACCAGCCATCTGTAAACAGATATGTGGCGTGTTCGTTATACGCGTATCATACGCGGTAGTTGGATATTCCCGTGGATTATGAGCACTTTGTTATTCGGCTGTGATTAGCCATAAAATTAAGTACCAGCACCAGGCGCTTAATCATTCGTTGGGTGACTGGCGAAAGTTTTCTGTTTTTGTCCCCTTGGTTGTACATCTTGGTTGTAATTCATCTGCGCGGCCATGGGCGTCTTAAGATTTTTTTTCCAGGAGGCCAATAGTGTATTTTTCCATGGGTGGCCAAAAACATTTTTCTAGGGGAAAAAGTGGTGAGATTTCATTTTTACCTGCTCGAAAAACAGCCTTTTGGCTAAATTTAATAGCTAAATGTCAAATTAAAAAATACAGGCGGGTTTGGTCCCCCTTTCGACACCCATGTGCATGGCAAGGGTACTTTGAAGTTGGTCCCTGTATTTATGTTAAACGTTTTTGGCGTCGATGCAAATTGGTAGTTAGGAAGTGCATTAGATTTGAACTTCTTGAGCAAAGCATTTTTATAAGTTATGAAACTTAATCGGCCTTAATGTCGCGTTTTGAAAGAGGCCCCAAAAACGCCAAGTCAACAATTGGATTGGTCTGCTTGATGTACGTGGCACATGTGTGATAAGGTTGAATTGGTTCGTGGATTGTTGACACAAGTCGGGAATCTAATGAACATCATAGTGCTCGTGGCGGAAATCGAGTAAGAAATGTTGGTCGTCATTTCCGTTGTCGTGACTTGCATTCAGTTAAAATTTCTTTGTTAGTACATTAAGAAACAGTGATTTAAAATATTATTTTTATACACCACCGTTTTTTTACATGTAATGTGCCTTAAATGTTAATACATTACCGATCTACTGTATAGGTGCAGCTAAGTCCTTCAGTAAATGGAACTTCTTTTGTGGCAAGTTTTCTGGTTGTACGGAAATGTTTATTTACCTGCTAGATAAAGCCGACTATCAGATGTGACTCGCTTGCGTCAAGACCTCGCATGCGTCAAGACCTGGTTTGTAATAATACGGGCTAACGACTCCTCGATTTATGTTCGTGATGAACATCGAATTGGTAACGCTACGCGATTGCTGCGTATCTGATACGTCCAGCACTACAATGTTTTTCCGATTTTGAGTTATTTACGTTATACAAAGTCATGAGGTATACCAATTGTTTTCGCTAATCGTGTCAACTCAATCGCGATATGGAGCTCTTACGTTGAGGTTTAAGCAGGTGATCCAGCGGTAGCAAAAGGTGTATAGGTTGTTCCAGGTTTCTCGACCGGGATCATTGTAGCCTCGTTGGGTGCCACAGGGCGTTTTCTGGGGGCCACGAACAGCTCTCCGCTCAAATACGTCAAGACACATGTACGTCTTCATTCGTGGAGTCGGGGGCCATGGGTGTTTAGTGTCCCTGAAATGGGGCCACGAAGCATGGTAAGGTTGCGGAACACTGCATGGGCTGTTAATTCGAAACGAACTGCTCATGCTTTTGCGCAAAGGCAGGTTTGTGGCATTTGTCAATGTACCTTGATTTCATTTGAACTGGTGCCTAAACTGCATGAGCTTTCTTTAAAGGTCACTGACGTGATTGTGGACGATTTTACATTTATGTGATTTTCTAGAATGTCAACCATTTTGCACTTTCAAAAACGTTTGTACAAGCTCATGTAACTTCGCTGTGCCTTTTCTCTAGCTCGTTCTCTTAAGCAGTTGATGTCTATCCTTAAGGTTAGTGGAAAAAAGTGGAACATCCGTGTGAACAAAACTTTTTTTGATTTCCAAATATCTAGATTCGCAGCTTGAATGTTTGATTAAAGCAATTTGTTCAGTTCGGCATAACTTTTCATGATTTTATTACGATGAAAGTAACCCTACGAAAAACCCGTTGGTACTTATATGCTGCGTTCCTAACAAATCCAGTTTTAGTGATTTCTCAAGACTTAAGCTATTCACTTAATTAATTCTTTGCAGTAGTTGTTAGGCACAATTGAAACTGCAACACTGCTGCAGCGTCGTTATGCTGCAGAGGGCAGTTGGTCTAGTCCTGTCGCTGTAATCAGTTTAAAGGATTAACGTTAAAAGCCCAGTGCCTTGCTCGTTTCTTGCATAATGAAGGTTCGACATTCTAATCGATTTTAGGAAAATTTGCTCGCAGAAATACCTGTTAGCTTGAGCATTCCGCTGCTAATGCATGACTAAGCCTCAATGAAATCGTGCGCTGAGCATGGGGAACTAAAGGGCTGTGGCTTTTGCCTAAAAAATTTACCAAGTTTACCAGCGACAGGTTCCCAACCGGTGTTGAGCTCTTGACTTCACACATTTCTGGAACTAAGCGCAAGATCCCATGCTTGGGTGTTAGGGTGGATGGGGCTTAATGCTGTTTTGATTCTGGCGCTTAGTCTTCTGACTGGAAGGAGGGTAAAAGTATCGGCGCAGGAGATCAATGTGCAACAAACTCAACCACCAGCCGGCGAAGCCCTGGACATACGTTTTGTTGCTAGCGTTGACGCGTTTGCAAACCGCCACCATGAAAAAACTCTACTGCGAAAAAATGAAGATTCAAGCAAGGTTCAAAAAGTGGAGCTGCGTTCTATTCATTCCTTGTTGGCTAGTTTTACTACCCGGGGCTTTACTCGTCACAAACGATCAGATCCGGTAGGAGAGACAACCGGTATGTCTGCCAACTATATCCCAAACAATGATTTCTTACCATGGACCAAAAACCAAATGTTCAAAAACATGGTCACCACAGCATCCCAGGAAAAAAACGGTGTTGCTGTAAGTTTCAGCCCAGCAGCCAATACGGTGAAACCTGCATGGAGTCGATCCGCCCATTACGCTCAAGTCTACGACTACTGCGTCTCCCTAACGACCAACAGGTATACTTCAGTTTTCGTTCGACAACCATCGACGCTAATGCCTTTCTGAAGGATTTTTTTCTATAAATATTAAATGAGTCATCTTATTCGTGTCCAGCTAATTCAAGAACAAGTAGTAAAGTTTTCAAAAGTTCATTGTCGACAAAGAAATTGGCTTTGCGCATAATTGCGTAATGAGCTTGAAGCTAGATAGGCTATAATTATGCAGGCTACTATGCAAGCCTTAGTCGTAGCACTAAACGGCATGGTGGAGCAAATGACTTTGAAATTTCCTCTGTATGTAGGTATTATTATAGTTTTCACTGGGAACAGATTTCCATAGTAATTATGATCATAGGCGTACGGGAAGGCATTTTACTACGGGGGCGGAAAAAATTTGCCCTTAAAATAATAATTTGCCGTAAAAATAAACAATTGCCCTGAAACCAACTTTATTTTAATCCGAATTGGGCCTGAAACCCCTTGTAAATCTGTTCTAAATAGTTTAATGCGTTTATAACGGCTTCGTATGTAACGTCAATTCGCCTATAACGTTGCATTTGTTCGGTCCCGATGGCATCTTCTACATTTCAATTCGCTTATTAACTTCAATTCGGCAATAACGTTCTTTATACAATCCACTAGAAGTGCCGTTATAGGCAACTTTTGTAGTTACCTGCTTGTAACTCAAGGGGGTGAAGTTGCTTGCGTGTAGTGTTCTCCCAGACAAGAAACTTTACGGTAATTGCCTTTACTGGCTGAATATGCCGTATCGAATTTTTTTCACCTTGCCCTGAAAAGCAGAGTTTGCCGTGATTTCCACTGTATTGACATATATCATTTTGGATTTTTGAGCAACTTGCGCTTGCCCTGACATTTTTCAAGACGGGGGGCGGCCGCCTCGTACGCCTATGATTATGAATAGTGCCTTGTGTTGGTTGCTGGATGATGTCTGGGAAAAAAGAATCCATATAATCCCAACTTGTTTTTATCCCGGCCTATTCTGTTTCTCCAGTTCGCTTTTGAAGAACCAAAGCCATGAAAATTCACAGTCGGAGGTTCGCGGGAAACATGGCGTGTGTGAGAGGGAAAACAAAAGTGGCTTTCCAGTCCTATGGGCAATCCTCTACATGCTAATTGTTCTCTTCTTGTTTATCGGTAACTATGGAGGTGTTCTATTGTTTTAGGACAGTGGTTCTTAACCTTTGTTACATATTTTAGCCCCTAATATCAAACATGGAATATGAAATTTACCCCAGCTTAAGAACCACTGGTTTAGGATGTTAAGATTGCGTCATATTGTAAGACTTAAATGTGAGCCCTGTTTCTAATTTAAACAAAGATCCCACATCCAACTAAATATTCGCTGAAAACGTACTTGCAAATAGCACCAAATCGAGAAGTGTCTCAAGCACTTATGTTGTTGGTTTGCTGGTACCAGCGGTTTTGTTTGGATACATTCTTGCTGTCACACACGCCTTATGAAGTTTTTAGATTGCAGATGCACTGAAGGACGTGCAATGAAGCAGTGTATATGTAACATTTTCTCAGACTAACAAACGCGTTGGGTTGTGGTCAGGCATCCGTATACATACTCTTGAAAAAGTACAGGCCTACTTTGTCAACGCAAAGCTGTCTCAGTGCATGGGTCCGATTTAGGTATTTGCCAGAGGGCTCGCATGCATAGCGCTTTTATGCAATTCTGTGCATGTTAACCCTCATTTCACTAGTGATTTTGAAGTCTTTCTATTTAAGTGGTTGCAGAATGCAGACCTTGGGAATTTCGCATTGTACTGTCCCGTTACCCTCAGGTACACTATCATGACTAGAATAAATTCCAGCGTGAATTTTTGACTGTCGAAGACGTATGAACTGTAAGATTCGAACTAAATTTGCTGCGCAGTGGTTTGGGAAAAAATGCAAACGTCATGTCAAATCACACGTTAGTCCTGAACTTGTTGGGACCGCATCAGCCTTTAGGAAAACAAAGTCCGCCACAAGTGCATTTCAAACAAACGGGAATTCCTTATCTTATCTTTATCTTATCTTGACGCAAACAGTCAAACGAAGCACAGTATATCCGATAGCTTGTCACAGCATGCATCTTTCATCTGCATTCATTAAATCTAAGGAAACAGTAACTTCGCGTGCGCTTGGCAGGGATGCCGCTGTAAACAACATTTCGGATAAACGGGACAAAGTGCTTTTCGTAACAACAGCAACGATAGACGAGCGCAATCAATGTCCAAAGAAATATAAAGAGTGTTTGGTTGTTCCGTAAGTTTTCCTTAACAGGAATGCTCAAAATATATTTTACCGTTTGAGCACCGTTCGAATATTCCCGCTTATTCAAAAAATCCATTTTCGTATGCTTCGCTATTTTGCAGTCGCGTTGCACTGAACTCTCGCTTTTTCGATTCGCCTTTTTCTTTCGAAAATTCATAAAGTAAAATAAATTTAATCTACGCTGCCGTTCCTATTTTCAGTCATCAAGCCTCAGGGGTAACAAAAGTGTACCTTTAATTAATTTTAAGCATCTTTCCATCAGTTCCTCACGATTTACCGGAGATTGCATCGAACTTTTGCAGCCTTAGCAGTCATATGCGATGATTTCTTCGTTCCATCTTTGGAGGTTATATCGGAGCGTTTGAACTTGAGCGAGGATGTAGCAGGCGCCACTTTCATGGCGGCTGGATCTTCCGCTCCTGAGCTTTTCACATCCGTTGCAGGCGTCGGGACAGGAAGTGACGTGGGTGTTGGTACCATTGTTGGGTGGGTTACGTTTGCTGCAGAGGCTTGGTCCCTCATATTTTTGGCTTTGAATCATTCAAGTACAAGTCTTTTTTAAATTGATGTTTATATCAAACATTGCATTCCAATTCACGTATGTGCGGAAGCAATGTGATGCTGAAAAAATATATGAAGAAGTTCGTGTTGTGTTGCAGATCGGCTGTCTTCAACCTGCTAGTAATTATCGCACTGACAGCCGCCTTATCAGGAAGGGTAAGTTTGTTATAGAAATGCATGCATCACCGAGCGCAGTGCCTGGTAAAGGACACCCTTTTCAGTTAAGCATACGGTTGAGGCACCGGAGCGAATAAGTTCAGTTGTAGGCAAAGGCCGTGAAGTGGCGTTGATTACAAGCTCATGAAAAATTAATGCCTGCTTGTAATGCCACCAATGGCGCTACACCCATCTTTTCGTTTTTAATCTTTTCCGACGTGTGCTGCGAAGAATTAAAAACGCCATCGCATCTCTTCTAGCGTTCTGTTCTATTCTTGGATATGCATATGGATAAAGAAAAGCTGCTGTCTCCAGAGTCCGCTGCCCCCAGTTTAAGTCAACTCGTGTTTTGCGAAGGTTATGTGAAAACTGCATCAATGGCCATTACTGCTTAAGGTCCTCGTAAAAAATACCTTTCCATAACGGCTTTCAGTGTTAGGATTATATTTTGACTTTTAGTACGGCCTGCTAGCTTAAATCAAGATGCAAATGCCAGCTAATTAACAGTTTTCCTTGCAGTATTATACCTTCAAAGCATTTGTAAATGCTAATTAGTAAAAAAACAATCATGAAAAACGGCAGAATAACAATTATCCTAGAAGTGAAAATCGTCCACCTTTTAAAAACATGTCTTAGTCTGCATGTTGGGTTGCTGTTCGTATGAATTGTTTTAGTTCAGCTGCATCGTAAAATGACAATTTAGAAGCCAACTTTCGTTCTTACCTCGTGCTGCTTAAGAACATGCCCTGTGCGTCTCCAGTACTGTGGAGCTTGGTTGCACATCTTCACGTAATTTATCGGTTCATAAAAATCATTTGACAAACGCTTACCAGAACAAGGCTGCTTTGGCACAACTCACAATCACTATCGCAAGATTATGTTCGTGATAAAATGGAAATTACCGATCTGAAAGCATTTACTGAAAGTGAAAATATATCCCACATTGCCAAAAATAATTAAAGCTCATCCTCGTTTTTGTGTTTAATTTCGAGGTTGGACTGGGACAACTTTGATCGCGCCATCAGCATGACTCAGTTCACACAGTCAAACACATATAAGAGTGAAACCATCTTTCTGTCAAAGATTCCTCGAGCGGTCCACAATAACACATCACGTACTTGTTTGACCTCTGATCTGAGACGTCACGATTAATTACACCGTTTGCAACAATTGTGACATCAGTGATTACTCACATGTCCTGCATAATTATTATTTACTATTCCGAATCGTTGTATGTTATTCAAACAACGCATGCTTTCCCGACCAGTCATTGCCGTGGCTGCGATAACGGGTCGGTGCACTTTCAAACCAACGATCTGTCGCTTGACCAGGTTCTCCAAATCGACTGGAGGCCCCTCGTACGCGACTCCGTCTTTTACGGCGGCTCAGTAATGATCTTCATACTGTTTTCTTGGGATGGTCAGTTTGTCTGGTGGGAGTCGCTGCTGCTGCTACTGCTGTACGTGGCCTACATCATCACTATGAAGTTCAATCAGCGACTGTTGAAATTTCTAGACAACCCTACTTGTTCATGGTAATGTCTTAGATGAAACAGTGATTATATACATCTGTCTGGCGGATAAATCAGTTGCTGTTAAATAATATTTTGTAGCATTTCTTAGCTGTATCATTTAAGAACCAAAAAAGATTTTAACATTGTTAGACATCTAGGCAATTGTTCGTGATGGAACGAGTGTGGAGTAACTGCATCAGATTCTGTTATGTTTTCAATGAATTGCAAAAGTCTTCTTTCTGACTAAGTCAATCACCATCGTGCGGCCCAAGAATATCTTGTGTGCATTTTGTAAGGGAGTAGCAGCTACGTGTTGTGTCATTTCCGTTTGTCAATCAATGTCAAGGCTGAGACGTAAACGTGAGGGCAAGACTTCACGGCCAATGCAAACTGTGCTGTAATTTTTTATGTATGAGATGTACCACGCATTCGAAGCTAAATTGGATTGGTTTCAATTTGCTATGCACTAAAAAAACTGCCTTATATGTTTGGAACGTTTGGGACACTTCTTGTCATCTCGATGGCAGCCAAATCTCGATTGTTCGTGTTTTGTGCAACCCGAACAAAGTGAATAAATATGTATTTTAAAATAAAGCGTGCTCTTTTAAAGAATACATTACGTCAGTAGGAATGGACCAATGTTTGAATTTTATGATCAGCATTGAATTTAAGGCTCCAACTCCTAAACCGTTCGTTTCAGTGTAAGCACACCGGATGTTAGTAGAGTATCACCAACGCACCAGACTTCACCTCGCTTAACCTCGGGCAGTGAGGGTCTGCAGCAGTCGAAGGAAAGCAGCCAAAGCAACAGAAGCGAGGTTTGTGTTCAGACAGAGTGAAGCAAGTTTTCCTGAGCAATATTGTAAAGTTCCCTTTCATAACGATATTTTCACGTTGTCGTAGCTTTCCCTCGAAAGAACATGATTGGTGGATAAACAGAAAGACCAAAGAAATAGTTTATGCAGTAATTCATTTGCAGACGTTATTTTCAGACGGTCATTGTAAGAAACGATATGAACTCCTCCGAGGCAGCTAAAGCGCCACCTCAAGAAAAGACGCCTGGGTACGTTGAAGCAAGGCTATATTTGCGTTGAGGGTGTCCGTTACGGTCTGTTTTATTTTAGTACATGGATATTTCAATTAATAATTAAGTCTTTCGTGGTTTGTTTCATGGTTTTATCTATGAAGTAATTTCCGAAAATAGCTATATTGGCCTGAATTTCTGAATCTGGATTTTTTTACCTGTTACGAGAAAATACGTTTTGCAGACATGAAGAAGTTCAAGAGGGATGTTGCATGACGTCTCATCGTTGTTGCTGCTGCTGCTGCTGTTGTTGCAAACGCTTGTGTTCCTGTATTTCATCTTCAACTTCAGCAAAAGCAGCTGCTGCGAATTCAGACGCAAAAGCGAGCAAGGCTGTGCCAGTGGTTTATAAAGACACTAGTTTGGACGAACCCATACTGTGCGCGGACTGCACAGACGAAATGTACTTGGAGGACGGTCCTGCCGATTCTAAATTGGACGGAGACAAACCCGACTGCGGTTTGAGAAAATCGAAAACTGTTGAAAACGGCGTAGGCTGTCGCGGCATCCCATCCAACAAAGGCGTTCGAAGCCGACCGCCTTCTTACGACAGTATAAGGTTTGCGAATGAAGAAAGGAAGCAAAGAACGTGCTCAATCGATTTGAGGTTTGTAATAAGTTTTAGGTTTTGGTAGTCGTGTTGGCAGCTGCGTATGATATTTCGATTTTCAGAACAGATTCTCGTTCAGTAATGTTTGAATGTTTTTGTTGCTTGAGAAACTGTTTGGAGAAAACTTTGCGCCTCTCTAGATTCCATTTACCAAAACACTTGATCTGAGACATAACAATATCTTAGACATAAAAAACAAATAACTTCTACATTTTCTGTCTCGACCAGCATAGAGCGCCGGAGGACGAGCAGCATGCACGTGCTGAGAAGGAACTCCAAGCGGTTCCGGAGCACATATCGCAAATCATCGTCAGCCTCAGCAGGAGTTGCTGGGCCGCTGCAGGTGAAAACAAATCCATTTCATTAAAGCTTCTGACCTACAGAAAATAAACTAGCTGCGTGTTCAACAGTCTTGCAAATAGCAACATTCATTCAGTGATATTTTCTTCTTCAGAATGGAGATGTGAAAGTGTCCGAGTTTCACGTGTCCGAAATTTCAGACAATTACCTGGCGGAGAGCCCTGCTGGAGACGTAACTGTTTTTATTGCCTTTGTTCATAGTTGGGTATCTTGTGGTAGTACGGGGGACAGGGGGGCGATCGCCCCTCCCCTAAAACCTACAAAAGTAAATTTTTTCGCCATGCTTTTGTACAATTCGGAAAGACACTTGACTGCCAACTGAGACTTGACTGCCAAATATTACTGAACCCCCCCCCCTGAACTTACTGGCTGGATCCGCCCCTGACAGGGGAGCTAGAGGCGATAGGGCGGTAATAGGCCTCAAAATCTTGCTTGATCCTGTCTGTTCTCAATGGTTTGTTTGACGTCAAAACAATGTCTACGTTACTTGGTTTTAGTGATATAATGGCCCTTCCAGCCTGGTTCCGTCCCTAGCTATCCTGTGACTCTGGGCCAACTTTTAGAAAAAATTTGGTTGTCAAGCGAAAACTTAAGGGAAGTTCTCTCACACCAAAGCAAATTTTGGACCTGTTTTTAACTTTCATAATCGCTAAATAGACTCTTAAAGTATGTATGCAACCCATTTCTCGAACGAAATTTTAAGTCAGTGTTTCTGCTGTTGACATTAACTGTCACTATTGCCATGAAGCTCGTGGGCTGAACGTAATTTTCCCAGTAAAATTTTCTTTAGACATGGCATTGAAAAGAAACTACTTTACTAATTTGTGATGCACTAAGAATTCCAGGATGTTTTAAACAATTGTCACAAAATCAAACTACACAACAAGTGACTAACCTGATTAAGAATGTAGAAAAAAACGCAAACTAAAAATTGTGTTGTATTCTTGCAGAATAACGCTGGGACGTCTTTTGGATCTAGTACAACAACCTTAGAAGTTCCTAAAGACATCTCTGGTCAGTAAGATGTTAGGCGACTTGCGTATAACGAAATTGATGTAGTAGGCCCACTGTTACACTCGTTAAATGTTAGTAGCAGTAGCCTAGCCGCTAAAGTCTTGTGCCGTACTAATTGTTAATGGTTGCTTCATGGTTAGAAGCGAAGGCTTCCTGGCAATAATGTGTTAACTGTTTCAGCATCGAAACGCGTGGTTGTGACAATGGAGAAGGCGGAAGAAAAAGAAGAGCGAGAGAATGATGAAACATTAATTGTTTTTCCGTGTCTGCCGCCAATAAAACACTCACCGCCTGACAAGTACGCTGGAATTCTGCCTCAGTTAGCGATTGTGTAGCAATCTCCCACCTGGAGTTCCTGGTATTATTTCAGTTGATTCCGATCCCTGCAGTTTTAACATCGTGAAAACCCTTGCATTTAAAAATTGGTGTGCGTTTGCTCCACTATTTGCCTGCGTCAATTCTAATCAGAGGCAGACACTATTGTAACCGAGTCACGGGAGACTTCAAGTCATTAGCATTTTTTGCGTAGACTCCCAATACCGATAAATTACCGTAAAAATCCCATGCTTGTACGGGAATTAACCAATACCTGTATGGGGTAAGGCAGCGAATGCATTGAGTGCATGGTGTTCTCGTTTTTTTGTAGTTTGGCATACTCTTTATTGCGATTATTTCAACTTGACTACAGGCCCGATTCAAGCCACTGCGTACCCAGCGCCAAATATATCGGCAGGTATTTTCTTTATATTTTGTCTTTTCCGTGGATTTGCGCTTTCACTTGGACGATACCTGACTGTTCAAAAGATGAAAACAAGTAAGTATGCTTAATCGTGTACTGCTTTTAAAACAATATATGCTTGCTACTGTTTCACTCTGCTTGAATCAAACCAGCGGACTTACGAAAGTGGCTCCCATGCCTGCGACATATTAAGTTTCTTAACCGNTTATTTGCAATACCCGCATCGTTTTGCTGTTGAACGCAATTATGTAAAACTAATTGCAACTCCCGATAGCGGTGGTCATGCGCCTTGTACCTGCAAGCCCACTTAAGCAAACTTGTTTTTTTCAATCGCATTCCGCTGGGTTTCGTGAAAAATGTCTGGATGCAATACATAATCGATGTTAAACATAGTTTATTAGAATTTTGCTGCATCGTAAACCTCCAAACCAATATTATGCTTTGTCCCCGAACTGATTTGTTCGACTAATCGGGCTTTTATGACGTCACCGAATCGATAGTCCTACGCTTGTCGCTTGCAATACAATTTTTTGACAGAAAATGGTACGTCCTCTCATTCCTTATCAGCATTGCTTGGATCGCCGCTATCAGCTACCTTATGGTTGAGGTGGTTGACTTGATTGGCTGTCTAATGGGCATCGATCCTTACACTATGGGCCTTGTAGTAATTGCGGTTGGAACTAGCATACCGGTAAATATAACTCTTGTTCCTGTGTTTTCAAATTGTTTTTTCGATCCTGCCTATGCATACGCATTCAGATTCACATAACTACTGAATAACTACGTTCTTCGCTTGCTTTGCATTTTTCTTCAATAAAGTGATAAAACAAAGGACGATTGTTGCTCAGTAAAATTTAATTGCATCTGAAGTGCTCGCTGTAGCCATGCCAACAACACTACTCTGTAGAAAACAAGATTTTAATAGCCACGAGTAATTCAGCTGTTATGTTACCACCCGACAGTTCGTCATTTGTATTACAGGACGCACTGAGTTCGATTTTGGTGGCGCGCGAAGGCTACGGAGATATGGCCGTTTCCAATGCAATTGGATCGAACGTTTTTGACATAAACCTGGGCCTGGGTCTACCTTTCCTGATCAGGAGTGCAATCACTTCAAAACCAGTACATCTGCTGTCACCAGTACAAGGGGTTAGTCAAACTAGAGTTGATCCTACCATATGTCTTTCAACTTGTCACAAAAGCATTGCACGTTGGTTGGAAACATAGGCGTACGGGAATGCATTTCACTGTTGGGGCCGGAAAAAAATTTGTTCCCTGAAAATAACAATTTGCCCCGACAATTTTCCCTGGAACTAACTATCTTTTAAAATTAATCCGAATGGAGCCTGAAACCGCTTGTAAATAAGGTTCCATACAGTTGAATTTGTTTATAACGGCTTCGTCTGTAACGTCAATTCGCTTATAACGTTACATTTTGTTCGGTCCCGATGGCATGTATTTCATATCGCTTATAACGTCAATTCGGCATAAACGTTCTTTATCGAATACCCTAGAAGTGCCGTTACAGGCAAATTCCAAGTTACCTTGCTTGTAACTCCAAATGGGTCAAGTTCCTTGCGTGTTGTGTTCTCCCAGACAAGAAACTTTACGGTAATTGCCTTTACTGATACATATGTACGCGACTTCGACCGCGCAACAAAGCGAAGGTCGAAGGGTCTGATTCCCTACACCTGCCTGTGTTATCGGTGCCGGTGCTGTGCGCTTGAAGGCATCTTAAAGACGCGCACTCAAAGGGGCCAAGCAATCCGCACGTCCGTGCGGCCCGCTTCTACTGAAGATTGCACCTCGGTAAATGAAACACTCACTCAAAATGCACGTGCCAGGGGTTAGTTCAGATCAAGTCATTATAACCAGTCACGACTTCGGTCCAGATTACACACTACACTAGCCCAAATTACACGGATCACCCCCAAGTAAATATGCACTTAAATTTTTTCACCATTCAGGATATTTCAGCAACTTGCGCGTGTCCTGAAACAAGACTTTGCCCTGAATTTTTCACTGTATTGAAATAATTTTTTTTATCATTCAGGATTTTTTAGCAACTTGTACTTAACCTGAATTTTCAAGTCAAGGGGGGAGGCAGCCCCCGCCACCCGCCTCGTACGCCTATGGTTGGAAATCGCAGTAGCATACAGTTGGAAGCCTCCATCATATTTATCGCACGCCAGTAACAGTCGCTTAAAATGATGGTGTTTTATTGGAATTCTTGCAGTAGACCTAGACATATCTACATTAAGCCATATTCAGTTTGACTACGTCTGCCGACCTTGGTGACTGCGTAGACTGGAAAAGCACGTGTGTACGTAGTTTGTGTGTTTATTTCAGTGTCTACTGGACAATTTGACATTGTCTGTGCGCATCGTACCACACGTGAAGTTCGGACTGATCTTGCTGCTGGTCCTTGCCATCTGTTTCTTTCTTTTCCTTCTCGTCAGATTCCGGTAAGTTATTCGTTCATATCATGATCTTGCGCATTTTTTCACTAGAAACGCGTGTTATCTGAAGGAAGCATGAACAGGCGCAGCCAGGGGGGGCAAGAGGCCATGCCCTCAATTTTTAGATAATGTAAACATTTTGTGCTTTTACAATACAGTTGCTCGCCTAAAATAAAAAACCCCCTAAATTTTGGGCTGGTTACGCCACTGGAAGTAGGGACTTGCCGACGTGCGGGCACCTTTTTTATTTAACGTTCCCGGCGGTTGATCGCGCCACGCAGATAACGTCGATGACCACGTCAAAGAATATGTTAGCAGCGTGATAACTGGCGTCGGTAATCGATTAGCCAGGTTGCATTACTGCTGTGGAAAACAGCCACTTCCTATTTTTAACTGTACCAGATAGACACCGAGATGAATGCCAAATGAATTAGCCTCCGCATGCGTGACGTTTCTTGGGCGCTGCAACCGCCGTTGTGAGCACCCTTGTTTAGACCAGTGGTTCTCAGCCATTTTAGTGTTGTATCTTGTGGCTTATTATTTTGTCTGTCAAGTACCCATTGACTAAATCACGAGCACAATAAGAAATACATATCTATAATATTTTTGTACTTTTACGTTAAAATTCGCTACGACGCTTTAATTCGTGCACCCCGTGGAGCTCCTTTGCGTATTCCCATTTAAGAACTACTGATTTAGACGACTTCAAAATGCAATGCGCTCTAAAAGTACAATTACTAGTGCGCAAAGTTTGAGTGGGCGTCAACTAGTGTAAAGCTTGAAGATATTCCTCGTCAAAGAACAGACCCGTGGCTTCCAGATGGGGACCTACGGACCATTGGGTTTCGTGATTCAAAGGGTCTTGCATGATACAGTAGCATTGNCCAGCACTATTTTGGTATCGGCGGGGTAGGAATTGTATTGCAGTGAGCGATTTTGATTGCCGATTACAATAATATTCTGCATATTTGTACCGTGTGAAACGCTATATGATCTTGCCAATTAGTAAATGTTTCATATTCAACAACGTTGTTTGGTTTTCTGTAAATCAGGTTGAACAAGACGGTCGGGATCATTTTCGTAGGAATGTACGTGGCGTTCGTTGTGTACGCTTTGATTCAAGAAAAGTCGTGCTATGCATTCTTCTGCTGACACTGCTATCGGGCGCTCCCCCCCGCCTGCGAAAGAGGGTACGTCACCGGAAGTACGACTACGTTGACCAATCTGTGAAAACTCCTTGATTGCATCGCTTTTCAATCATTTAAGCTACTGTGTGACGCGCGTTTTCGCAAAAAAACATTTGTAAATGTTTGCGCTGTCGTAACCAGCCAGTAAGTCAGGTTGATGTCGAAGGAACTAAGAGCTGATGCCTGCTTTGTAGGCAAAATACTCTGAAGATCTTAGTGTATGATTCTGTGCTGAGAAATGATTTCTTTCAACAGACAGTGTGCTACCAAACCATTTGACTCTGTAGGCGGGGGTGAAAGAGCACCCCCTTAAAGTTATGTATCAAATCTGGGCAAAATCCCGGAAAATTCAGGCACAGATGTTTTGACACCTTCACATTGTGTGATGGGACTTACTGTCGAAATACGTCTTAATTCGACTTTTTCTCTCAAACCCATGAAGACCTTCGACTTTTTCTCTCAAACCCATGAAGACCTTGTGACATCAAGTCTTCATCATTAAGATTTTCTTGGTAAGATATTTTTTTGGCAAGAAAATTCCCAGCAATTTGTCTGCCCCTACATCTATGATTTGACTGACTGGACTTTCCATTGGTTTTGGAGGGATTCACCCTGTACTTTCAATGAAGTAACAGTTTTGAAATTCGTACCTACTAATTCTATCACAGCGGTTCGACGTTATTTTCGTAACACTGTCTTGGAATGTGTTCTGCAGAGAAGATATAATGAGCACCACTTGCAAGAAAAATAGCTTTCTAAGGAACATACCAGGTACCTATTTGAAAGCATTTTGAGGAAGTAGCAACCTGAATTTATGGTAGGAAGTAGCTACCTTCACAATTAACAGTCCTTTATTTTAAGATAAACCTAATGCACAACGAACTGTCCCAAAACGAATGTGTTCATCATGTTCTTTATTTCGATAGCCATGGTGGTGGTGGCATTTCTGCGTCAGTACGTAAACGTAGAAAACGAATAAAGTGCGTGGTTGACTCTCACTAAGTCGATTGTTTGGAAAGCTAACGAACACTCGCATGGAGAGAAGAGACCGAAATGCATCACATACTCTAAGTACCCACAATCGATGGCTTTGAAAACGTAGCAATACACACAATAAAGATGAATAAAAACCGCATCACTGTTGGAGCCTGAGCAGTAAATGGTCCTAACCTTAAAGCCGGAACCCCCGAAATTTATTGTGTAGATATAGGCCCGTAAGCTAAATTTACCGAATGAGTCAAGGTAAGCGCAACTGCTGTGTGTGGTGGCGTGGGAAAGTAAACATGTCAACAATCCGCAATTAATGTTTTTCATTGAAGATTTAATCAACTCGCTTGTTTTAACAACTGACAAGAATTGAAAAAATTTGCATGCAGGTCTGATATCGGCCCGAAACATTTTGATAAACTTAAGCCCGAGCCCGGCCCAACTTGCAATTCTGGTTGGATCACCGATCCTGCAGTCCTTCACCATTTTCCGAACCTGCACACCTATTCTCACGGGGATCTCGCACACAACTTTACAAGTTGTACATGTGTCACGCTGACGGACTGACTTTGCTCTTACGCTGTAATGGTGGTGAAGACGCCTCAGTAGTACTGTACAACGCACCTCTTAATGGAGGGGGGTTGGGTGATCGATCCAGTAAGACTGACCCAATCACCGCACCGCTGGGGGAGGGACTGCGGCCCCAACATGATATACACGATCCGGGCCTGCAGCAAAGTGCCTTTCATCCCTATAAACATGCGTTCAGGATTAAGCTAACCAATGGTGCGCCACAAAAGCTGCGGGGGGGGGACTATCGGAGAAGCACCTTGAATGCTCTCTCGTTTTCACGATGTGACGACATGGATCTCGCAAATTTCGGGGCCTCAATTTTTCTGGTCTTCGAAGAGAAACAGTATCGCAAAACTACTTAATTTCACAACTGGCCGCCGGACTGCTGTACAACTGCATTCGAATGACGCAAAAAGGGATGTCGTTCGTTACCCCCTTTTTTCTTTCTCATTTACTGCTGTTTATTAGAAACTGATATCGAGAAAATCCAGTCAACATGTCGCGTTTCCTATTAACTGTAGTTACTAACTACCTGGGTAAGTAGTCAGCAATGTTGATTGTTTTCTGGCATAATTAATCTGTTGACTAAAAAGGCTTGCCGTCCATGCGGAGACTTCTCTCGCTTTAGTTATGACATGACACGCCCTACTGCTTGCGGATATATTGGCGGCAGGATAAAGGGAGTTTGCGTATTTAATAGTTGCTTTTACAATGCAAACGAACAGACGCATGCAATAACCCCCGAGATCAGGTCGCTAGTGGCAACGCAATTCGACTTTACGTCTTAAGAATTTTCAATAACGAGTGCATCCATTTTAAAAAGCAGAAAAGGTAACCAGGAAAAGCACAACAACAAATAAAAGAGAGAGACCCAAAAACGCATGACCGCTGATGTCTGTTACTCGTTGCCTGTTTCTGATCCCAACAAAACCATATCACTGAGTTGAATGAAGCTTCCGGCACCCCGTCCCTCTGAAGTTCAACTGTTGTGCGACAGTCTATTGTTCCCGTCTATTTCCTTGAAAATAGCGGGACAGTAATGGGGGGGGGCGGAGCGGTCTACGGAGGATTGTCACTTGATTGTCCCGCTATTACATTAAGGGCAGCGTGATTGGCAACGCAGACGACACCGTCGTCTTTGCTGAAGACAGACAAACCGGATGTTGACACCGGAAACGTTGGTCGTCTTCACGTTCCGGTCCAGAGAACACAGTGTTTCTGTTTGTCGCCGGTGACGAGGCGGCCGCCCGACCAACAGCAGGAAATGACCGGATCGCTAAAAGAAAGAAAGGGACAGGTTTGACAATCATGTAACGACGCTGGGGATGTCTGACAGGGAGGGACTCTCCACCTTTTCTCTTATTTCACCCCCCTCCACCAACATTCGAATATAAAAGTCTCATCCTCAACTTTTTTGGTTTTATTATGTAGGGCGTAGACCAGGAGTGCCAAACTACGGCCCGCGGGCCAAATCAGGACCGGGAAACTTTTTCATCTGTCCGCAAAAACCTTTTCTCAATAATGAAAAAATAATATTTATCCCGAAACAACCACATTACGTAAGAACTTATGTTGCCCTCTGACAAAAATTTTTAAGACCCCTGGTGTAGACGAAATGACTCTCAGCGTTGTGGGTATAATCGAAGTTTCAAAAATACATGCATTTTGCAGTAAATTGTGACAGAGGAAACTTACCCCTGGGTGCGGACGGCTGACTCACCAGAAGCCCGCCTGTGTAAGGTGGACAACATACTTGAACGCTGTTTTTGAAGCGCAGTTCAGACAAAAAGTGCGATCCATAGAATTAACGCAACAAATTGAAAATAGAGTTCAAAAATATCGAACACCGAATTCTAGTTTCGAAGTGCTTGGGTTAAACCCACTGAGCTCCAGTTCTCTTTGCGCTTTATTCTTGGACCGGGCGCGTTCTACTTATTGTACAACAGCGTTTTTAATTCGAAGCTCCATCACTGAAGAACGTACGCAATCGACCCCAAGGCTAACAAGGAACTCAAAACCACGTGGCATATTTTTGTCTGCGAAGATAAATAAACAACGTATGTCTCTCGTGGGTGGGGTCTGCCACACCTCAATTATATCTCTGATCTTTCTGAGAACCACTGCGATGAACACTGCGCTTCTGTGTAAGAACGGAAATAATTTAATTGGATTTGCGGCTGAAATGTTCAGCGGGACACGATCCTAGTCAAGCGGAAATCAAGCACAGCGAATAGAAGTGTTAGAATTTCGCTGTGCGATGTGAAAGGGGCCGTTTACACAAGAACGGCTCGAGTGCGAGGATTACACAAAACAGTGAAAAAGATTAATGGCAGAAACATAAAAGTATGTGGTGACATGTTTCGAAAATTAACACTGGTCGCAGGTATTTTAATCAGCGCTGGGAGCAGCATTCCAACAACAAAGGTCCGGTCGGAGAAAAGTGGCCATGAATGCAAACTCTCGAGTGAATGTCACGATTGCAAACCCCCGAGTGGCATGAATGCACACCCCTCAGCAAGGTTGCGGAGTCGGACGCGAAATGTCCGACTCCGGCCTTTCTAAAATTCCGACTCCTTAACATAACGTGAATGAAGTTTGGCTACCAACAATTCTGTAGCAATTAGCAATCAATGGAAATCGTGGTTCACAGCAAGAATTCTCTGTTTCAACAAAAGTTTCAAGAAGAAATCGTACCATTTCAACAGGAATTCCCAGCTAAGGAGTGTGGAGTAAAAAAATGATCCGATCGGACTTCCCGAGTCGGAGTCCGACAAAAAATCCAACTCCGACTCCTAGTGTTGTTAGGAATTCGACTCCCCCCAAAAAAAAACTCCGATTCCTTGCGACTCCGCAATCCTGCTCCTCAGTGGATGTCATGCATGCAAACACCTGAGTGAATGTTTCGGTACACCGGGCTGGCTCTGAAAGTGAACTGCCTGCTTCACAACTAACAGAATCTCAAAAAAAACATTGAGATGAAAAGCTTTTCCTTTTGGGACATTGAAGTCATGGAACAAGAACAAACATCCATTAGAAGTCCTCTGCATTCACTTTTTCATAAAGAAACGTTTTGAGTAGTTTTAACAACCCAAATCAGTAGTCGTACAATAAATACACATTTCGACGCCGCAACCCGGTCAAGAGCTATTAGAATATAACCGGTGCCCTTGAATATTCACCCAAAACCTACGTAGGTTCACGCTCTTATCTACGATCTCGTGCTGCTATTTAACGCCCGCGCCGGCCAATACAGCGACAGGCGAAGTTATGATCGGCCATAGCTTCTGAATCGATTGGGCTAGAGCAATGGTTCTCACAGTGGTCGATATCGATCCCAGGCGTCAATTGGACCATCCAAGGGGTCGAATGGGGGTCACTGAATGGCCAGGGGGTCAATGAAAAACTGCTGGGGTCTACTGGAGATATGAAGCCTCCAATTCAAAATTGCTGTTAATCGGGCAAGGAATGCAAACAGTCTTTTTCAACAAATCAAACAGACTTAAGAGGCTGATCAAATCTCAGCTACAGTAGTTAGAAAGGACATTCCAGGGTGGCCAAACCTGCTCCATGTATGAGCCCCAAATCGTAAAACCCAAGTTACAAAGAGCCGCAACATAACACAAACTAAACACACGAATTTTTTTGCAATCTACGTTTCTGTGACATCATAATTTTTTGTAACGACTTGCGAAAGTAATGCTGTACGGCACGCTAGTTACCACAGTCAGGGACGGATTTAGGGAGCGCGGGGACCGAGGCCATCCTAGTTTTTGGGGTCCCACGCAGGTGTGACCTATTTGGCCATTTGTCTGAAAAGCGTGGAAGTATGTCCCTCTTATGTGTAGGGCCCCCATAAAGATCTATCTTTTGTGGTGCCGACTTTGGTTCTACGACTGCCTTAGATCTTCAACAGAAATTGAAGCCTTTCCTACATTCTTCTCTGGAACAAAT